>ERZ808046.292-NODE-292-length-56216-cov-16.140134_pt1 | contig 56216 bp, 36 predicted proteins | sample MGYA00380196_ERZ808046 | MGnify/ENA primary metagenome ERZ808046 (study PRJEB31490, sample SAMN06133421) | mouse gut metagenome | isolation source: Z6_2 | host: mice | place: China: Chengdu | collected 2015-05 ... | reverse complement strand
GATTCCAGTGCCTGACTTTCTGCGGTGAACGCAGAAATCAGATGCACAGGTATAATGTCTTACGACATTATACCATATCTTCCTTTTCAGGCATAGATTTTTAATTGACAAATATTTATGTGAGTGATACGATATAGATAGAAAAAATTCAATGTTTCTGTTTGAGAAAGAGAAAAACCTATGAGTATAGACTATGTACACTATTCAAAAATTTTTAAAGTCTTTTCTGATCCGAAAAGGCTGAAGATTATTGATATGTTGTCTAATGGGGAGCTTTGTGCCTGTAAAATTCAGGAAGAATTTAATATTACACAGCCAACTTTGTCGCATGATATGAAGTTGCTTTGTGATGCAGGTATTGTTACCGCGCGAAAAGAGGGAAAATGGATGCACTATTCTCTGAATCCGGATAAAATGAATGAAATATATAAGGTTGTAGGGAAATTGATGGTACCGAATGATTTTCAGAAAATCATAGACTGCGAGTGTAAATAGTTCGTAACCGGCTTTAAGGCCGGTGATTATATAAGATATAAATAGAAAAATTCAAATATATTAATGTAAGGAGAAATAAAAATGAAAACTTCAAAAACTCAGTTATATGTTTTAACAGGTTTTCTTGGGGCAGGGAAAACAACCGTTCTTTTAAAAATTTTAGAACATTTAAAAGGACACAGGGTAGGAATTATCCAAAACGAATTTGGCAAATTAGGAATCGATGGAACTATTTTGCGTAACGATGATATTCAGATGGTGGAAATTAACAGAGGTTCCATTTTTTGTTCCTGTCTGAAACTTAATTTCGTAAAAGCATTGAGTGAAATGGCACAGCAGGACTTTGAATATCTGTTTGTCGAAAGCTCCGGTCTTGGCGATCCGTCTAATGTAGAGGAAATACTTCAGGCTGCACAGGCAGTTTCGGGAAAAGAATATGATTTCAGGGGAGTTATCTGCCTGGTGGATGCCGTGAATTTTATGAATCAGCTGGAGGACCTGGAAACAGTATACCGGCAGCTGAAGCATTGCCATTTTGCTGTCATTACAAAATCTGACCTTGTAAGTGATGGCCAAATTCAGGAACTCAGAAAAAAAATAAGGGAGATTAATCCGGTATGTAAAATGGAAATCAGCAATATGGGAGAACTGGATTATGATTTTTTAAAAGAAGACTTACTTCTCTATCAGTGGGCAGAGGGAGAAGAAACAACAAATTCTGAAGAGACAAAGCCAAAAACATTGTTTATGGACTTTGATGGTGAAGTCAGGAAAGAAGCCCTCGCTGCATTTTTAAATGGAATTATCCCTGACGTTTATCGTGTAAAAGGATTTTTTCAAATCGTGGACGAAGGCTGGAATCAGGTTGATGTTGCGGGCAGCAAAATTGACTTTAAAAAATGCGACCGTTTTGAAAAATCACAGTTAGTGTTTATTTCAAAAACAGGCCCGGCGATTATAAAAAAAATATTCGCTGTATGGGAAGAAACTGTCGGTTTAGAAATGAAATTGCGAAATTAGGAGGCATCATGAATATTAAAGTTATTGGAACCGGATGTGAAAAATGCGATAAGCTTTATGCGAATGTGCAGGAAGCTGTAAATATGATGGGATGCGAGGCTCAGGTTGAGAAAATTGAAGATTTGATGGAGATTGTAAAACTTGGAGTCATGACGTCTCCGTCGCTTATGATCGACGGAAAGCTTGTGGTATCAGGAAGAATTGCAAAGCCTGCAGAGATTTTAAAGCTGCTCAAATAAAGCATCTTTTAAAATATCGGGAGTGCTCTGTCAACATAAAAGGGGTAAATAAATGGAAGTTTTAAAATCCATATGGCTGTTTATTCAGAATCAGATATTGGGAATGAAATGGCTGAATGAAGGGATCGGTAATGGTCTGTCCGCAGCAGGGCTGGATATTTCATCAAGAATAGGAGGAAGTATCCATTTTTTGGTCTATGATGTAATAAAAATTACGATATTACTATGCTTTTTGATTTTTGTAATCTCTTATATTCAAAGTTATTTTCCTCCGGAACGAAGCAGAAAAATACTTGGACATTTTCAGGGAATCGCTGCAAATATAATGGCTGCTCTTCTCGGAACAGTGACCCCGTTTTGCTCCTGCTCTTCTATTCCGTTATTTATCGGATTTACAAATGCAGGTCTTCCGTTGGGAGTAACATTCTCATTCCTGATATCCTCACCAATGGTTGATTTGGGAAGTCTGGTACTTCTTATGAGTATTTTCGGCACAAAAGTTGCAATCGTTTATGTGGCAATGGGACTCGTTATTGCTGTCGCCGGTGGTACATTAATCGAGAAGATGCACATGGAAAACTATGTGGAAGAATTTATTCGTACTGCAGGCGGAGCGAATATTGAAACTCCCGATTTGACGGTCAGAGAACGTTTGGTTTATGCAAGAGAACAGATGACAGAGACTTTTCGGAAAGTATTCCCGTATATTCTGGCAGGCGTTGGGATTGGTGCCTTGATCCATAACTGGATACCGGCGCATATGATTGAACATGTTCTTGGAAGCGATAACCCGTTCGGAGTTATTCTGGCTGTTTTGGCCGGGATTCCAATGTATGCAGATATATTTGGAACAATTCCGGTTGCAGAAGCATTGCTGGCAAAAGGCGCCCAGCTCGGAACCATTCTTAGTTTTATGATGGCGGTTACAACCCTTAGCCTGCCTTCAATAATCATGCTAAAAAAAGTGGTAAAATATAAGTTATTAGGCTTATTTATTGTAATATGCACAGGTGGTATTCTTATCGTTGGATACCTGTTTAACGTATTTCAGTATCTGCTGATATAGCAGAAAAGCAGCTACTATACAGATGGTCTGCACGGAGCTGCCCCAGCGAAGCGAGAGCAGGCTCCGTGCTGGCCGTACGAAAACGCAGTGGCCGCGGCATACTCGTAAAACGGCAAAGGCTGTCTGGCCTTTGCCGCTTGTGATGCCGGATATAACAGAGAGATTGTCACTGCCGGTTTAATATTTCCATGAATTCTTCCCCTGTTATGGTTTCTCGTTCCAGAAGGTATTCAGAAAGCTCATTTAATTTGGCTGCATGATCTTTCAGAATATCAAGAGCCTTTTCGTACTGGCTTTTTACAGTACGGATCACCTCATCGTCGATGGCTTTGGCTGTCTCAGGGGAGCAGGCTAAAGAAGTATCTCCTCCCAGGTACTGGTTATTAACAGTCTCCAGGGCCACCATACCAAACTGGTCGCTCATGCCGTACCGGGTCACCATGGCCCTGGCAAGCTTCGTGGCCTGTTCGATGTCGTTGGAAGCACCCGTGGTTATGGATTTAAACATAAATTCTTCGGCAGCCCGGCCTCCGGTCAGAGTAGCGATTCTATTTAATGCCTCTTCTTTGCTCATAAGAAACCGTTCCTTCGCCTCCACCTGCATGGTGTACCCCAGAGCCCCGGAAGTTCTGGGAACAATGGTGATTTTATGAACCGGAGCCGACTGGCTCTGGCAGGCCGCCACCAGGGCATGGCCGATTTCATGATAAGCCACAATCCGCCTCTCATTTTCAGAGATCACGGCATCCTTTCTCTGATATCCGGCAATGACAGTTTCCACACTTTCCTCTAAGTCCTCCTGACAGACCACCTTTCTTCCCATGCGGACTGCCCTCAGAGCCGCCTCATTGACAATATTGGCAAGCTCCGCCCCGCTGGCGCCGGAAGTAGCCCGGCCGATGGCATTGAAATCTGCCGTATCGTCCATTTTTACATTTTTCGCATGTACTTTGAGAATGGCCTCTCTTCCCTTAAGGTCCGGAAGCTCTACCGGGATTCTCCGGTCAAAGCGCCCCGGTCTTAAAAGGGCCTGATCCAGAGACTCCGGACGGTTCGTGGCCGCCAGAATCACAACGCCTTTCTTACCGTCAAAACCATCCATTTCCGTCAGGAGCTGGTTTAAAGTCTGCTCTCTCTCATCATTTCCGCCCAATCCGCTGCCGTCACGCTTTTTACCGATGGTGTCAATTTCATCAATAAACACGATACACGGGGCTTTTTCGTTGGCCTGCTTAAACAGGTCGCGTACCTTGGCCGCGCCCATACCCACAAACATTTCCACAAATTCCGAACCTGAAATAGAGAAAAACGGCACATGGGCCTCACCGGCCACGGCTTTTGCAAGCAGAGTTTTACCTGTTCCCGGAGGGCCCACAAGCAAAGCGCCCTTGGGGAGCGTAGCTCCGATATCCGCGTACTTCTTCGGATCATGAAGAAAATCTACAATCTCCTTTAAAGCCTCCTTCGCCTCCTCCTGCCCGGCCACATCAGCAAATGTCTTTCCGGTTTCATTTTCTGCATAAATTTTCGCATTGGACTTTCCAAAGGTCATGGCATTTCCGCCCATCCGTTTCGCCATCATACGGCTTAAAAGCTGTCCGAAAAGCACCATGATTCCAATGGGTATAATCCAGTTGGTAAGAAATGACATGATGGCCGATTCCCTCTGGGGAATCACTTTTCCAAACGTTACTCCCGCCTTGTAGAGGTGCTCTGTCAGGGAATCATCTTCCCAGAGTCCCGTTTTGTACACCTGTTTATTGCCGTGGGCATCCTGAGCCAGAAACAAAAGCTGGTCCGTATCCTTCTGCACCTGAACCACCTGCCCTGCATCCACCATGGTGAGGAATTCATTATAATTTACTTCCAGCACCTTCTGCTCCATCACGGCCGGAAAAACCAGCGCATTCAGCAGCATGGTAATTAAAAAAACAATTGCCGCGTAATAAATAAGTCCTTTGGCATTGTTGTTGGACTGTGGGGTTTTCCCACCGTTATTTACTCCCATATACATTTCCTCTGTCTTTCTTTTGTTTTTCAAACACCTCAAATCCGCCCCTTTTTCTGCGAAAAATGGCTCCTTTTCGGTGTTTTTCGGGCCCCGGGGCCATGCATTGACATGCAGGTATGTCATACATGACTTTTTGACCCTGGTACCACATTCAGCATCTTATTGAAATTCAGTGCAAAAAGGATTATCGTCGTGAACACTGCCAGAATATCCGATATCGGCTCTGCGTAAAACAGACCATCAGTCCCCATCCCAAGTTTTGGAAGAAGAATGGCCAGAGGAATCAGCAGAATGATTTTTCTTAACAATGCCAGAAATACGGAAATCTTCGCCTGACCCAGGGCCAGGAAAGTCTGCTGGCATGCGATCTGAGCTCCCATAATCAGAAAGCCAAACATGTAAATGCGGACTGCATAAACGCCAATACGGATAATCTCCTCATTATCAGAGAACATGCGGATGAACAGCTCCGGAAACAGGAGCACCAGGCCCGTAGCAATGAAGGAAAAGCCCAGGGCAAGAGCAAATAAAAGCTTAAACGCCTTTCTTACCCGCTCTTTATTTCCTGCCCCGAAATTATAGCTGAGAATCGGCTGGGCCCCCTGTGTCAGACCACTCAGAGGCAGAAACAGCATCTGCATGATAGAAAACAGGATGGTCATGGCTCCTACATAATAATCATCCCCATACCGCTGCATCCCGGAATTGTAGGTAAGCTGTACCAGGCACTCCGTGGACTGCATAATAAATGGAGAGGTCCCAAGCGCCATAACTGAAAGAAGCAGCTCCCGGTTCACTCTGAGATTTTCCTTTTTTACCTTCAGGACAGTCTTTTTCCCGCACAGAAACAAAAGCACCCACAGGGCAGAGACTGTCTGGCTGATAATCGTTGCCAGGGCCGCCCCCTGTACTCCCATCCCCAGGAAAAAGATAAAAACCGGATCCAGAATGATATTTATAACCGCTCCGATTAAGACTGTCATCATCCCTGTTTTGGCAAACCCCTGGCTGGTGATGAACATGTTAAGTCCCAGAGAAATCTGAACAGAAATCGTTCCCAGAAGGTAAATGCCCAGATAGCTGTTGGCATATCCTATGGTTTGTTCGCTGGCCCCGAACAACATGAGAAGCGGTTCCTTCACAAAATAGAAAAAAACACTTAAGCACACAGCCATGATGCATAAAGCAGTGATACAGGTTCCGAGAATCTTTTCTGCCGTATCATACTCTTTTCTTCCCATATAGATGGCCGCCCTGGGCGCACCGCCTGCACCGATCAGGGCTGCAAAGGCAGAAATTAAAATAATAACCGGAAATGTAACACCAAGCCCGGCCAGTGCCAGATGCCCCACCTCCGGAATTCTTCCCACATAGATTCTGTCCACCATATTGTAGAGGAGGTTTACCAGTTGTGCAAATACCGTGGGAACCGCCAGCTCAATTAAAAGTCTCCCTAAAGGAGCATTGGCCATTTTATCGTCTCTCGCTCTGCTTTCCATACTATCACACTCCATATCAGGGTCTTTTCCGTTTAGTTTTCCTGCATTTCCGGAAAATATCCTGTTTTTTTGTAAGATGACACCTTGTCACTCAATCATCTTCTCTATCCTAGCACTTTACACATACATCGTCAAGGAAGTTTATGGAAGTTTCGGAAACATTATATTTATTTTATAAATTCTCTTGACAAACTCGTATGTGCGTATTAATATATCGTAAAACAAAACAAAAAACCAGAGAGAAAGAGGAGTACATTTTCATAAACGGTTTTACAGAGAGCTGCAGGTGGTGGAATTGCGGTATGGCGTTGAAAATGGAATGGACTTTCGAGGGCAGCCCTGAAAGAATTCGAGTATGGACTGACGGCTTCCGCAGCCGTTATTGGGCGGCGTATATGTTGGTATACGAAAAAGAGGACCGAAAGGTCAATTTGAGTGGCACCGCGGATAGATAATTCGTCTCAAGCATAGAATATATATGCTTGGGACTTTTTTTATTTCGCAGAAAAATGAGAGTTCTCCAAAATGAACTTCATCTTATATTTACGAGGAGGAATAATTATGAAAAAATCCATGAAAACAATTGCTCTTATGACCCTGACTGCTGTCTTAATGACCGGATGTTCTTCCGGAACCGCTGCCTCAGATGTCTCCTCAGGCTCCTATACTATCGGCATCGGTCAGTTTGCTGTTCACGGTTCCCTTGACAACTGCCGTGAGGGCTTTCTCGAAGGCCTTGCCGAGGAAGGTTTTATAGAAGGCGAAAATCTCACTGTCCTTTACGAAAATGCCCAGGCAGATTCCGGGCTCGCCGCACAGATTGCCACCAACTTTGCAGGACAGGACGCAGACTTAATCTGCGCCATTGCAACTCCCATCGCTCAGAGCGCATACAGCGTGGGCCGGAAGAATAATATTCCTGTGATCTATACTGCGGTAACCGCTCCCATTGAAGCCGAACTTGCCAATGCCGACGGCACTCCTGTCGGAGAGGTCACGGGAACCAGCGATAAGCTTCCTGTGGAGCAGCAGCTTGATATGATCCGAAAAATACTTCCGGACGCAAAAAAAATCGGCATCATGTATACCACCAGCGAAGTAAATTCCGCTGCCACTCTGGCCGAGTACAAAGAAAAGGCACCGGAATACGGGTTTGAAATTGTGGAATCCGGCATATCTTCCGCAGCGGACATTCCTCTGGCTGCCGACAGTATTTTAGAACAGGTGGACTGCCTCAATAACCTGACTGACAATACCGTGGTTTCTTCCCTTCCCCTGATTCTTTCCAAGGCGGGCGCAAAAAACATTCCGGTATTTGGCAGCGAAATTGAACAGGTGAAAATCGGCTGCCTGGCAGCCATGGGTCTTGACTATGTGGACCTTGGAAAGCAGACGGGACATATGGCGGCCAGAATCTTAAAGGGCGAAGCAAAGGCCAGCGAAATGAATTTTGAAATCATTGAAGAGGCTGCCTTCTACGGAAATGAAAAGGTTGCCGGAAATCTCGGCATCACCTTCCCGGACAGCTTAAAGGATACTGCAAAAGAATTGTTTACGGAAATCATCCAGTAACCGGATTCTTTTACTTACTTTTACGGAGGATCCCCATGACTATCATTTTAGGAATTTTTGAAGAGGGCTTAATCTATGCCATTATGGCCCTTGGCGTATACATTACTTATAAAATACTGGATTTCCCCGATCTTTCGGTGGATGGTACCTTCCCCCTGGGCTCGGCCTTAACAGCCAGCCTGATCGTAAAAGGCATTTCTCCGGTCCTCGCCCTTCCCCTGTCCTTTCTGGCAGGGAGCCTGGCCGGATGCATCACGGGACTGATTCATGTAAAATGCAAAGTCCGGGATCTGTTTTCCGGAATCATTGTCATGACGGCCCTCTATTCCATTAATTTAAGGATCGCCGGCATGAAGGCCAACCTTCCCTTCCTGTCCCAGGACACAATTTTCGACAACCCATGGACAAGAACCGCCCTTCCCCCTCTCATGGGACCTTACATCACGGTTATTTTACTAACAGTCATTGTCTGCATCTGCAAGCTGCTGCTGGACTGGTACTTAAGCACAAAATCCGGTTACCTTTTGCGGGCCGCCGGCGACAATGACACCCTGGTCACCTCCCTGGCCAGGGACAAAGGGCGTGTAAAAATCATCGGTCTTGCCATTGCAAACGGATTTGCCGCCCTGGCCGGAGGCGTACTGGCACAGAAACAGGCCTTTTTTGATATTTCCATCGGAACAGGAACCATGGTGTTCGGCCTCGCAAGCGTTATTTTAGGAACCCAGCTTTTTAAGCGGTCAGGAAGTTTAAAAGCCACCACAGCCGTCATTGCAGGCGCTATTCTATATAAGGCCTGTGTGGCGCTGGTGATTTCCTTACAAATCGTAAAAGCCGCCGACTTAAAATTAATCACCGCTGCCATTCTTCTTTTGATTTTAGTAATCAGTGATTCCGTAAAGAGAAGGAGGACCCGCCATGCTGGAGCTTAAAAATATCAATAAATATTATAATACCGGCACAGTAAATGAAATGTGCCTTTTCGAGGATTTTAATCTGACCGTCCATGACGGCCAGTTTGTCTCCGTTGTGGGAAGCAACGGCTCCGGCAAAACCTCCATGTTAAACTTAATCTGCGGCAGCATCCCCCTGGACTCCGGCTCCATTCTCATAAATGGAACCAACATTACGAAAATGCCGGAATACAAGAGACAGCGCCGCATTGGGCGCGTGTACCAGAATCCTGCCATGGGAACCTGTCCCAACATGACCATTCTGGAAAATATGGCTCTGGCCGATAACAAAGGAAAAGCCTTTAATCTCCTTCCCGGCACCAACCGGGCAAGAATCGATTTTTACAGAGATCAGCTTAAGACTCTGGGACTCGGACTGGAGGATAAGCTTCAGGTGAAGGTGGGCGTTCTCTCCGGAGGCCAGCGGCAGGCCATGGCCCTTCTCATGTCCACCATGACCCCCATTGAATTCCTGATTCTCGATGAGCACACCGCTGCCCTGGATCCCAAAACCGCCGATACCATCATGGAGCTGACCGATAAAATTGTCCGTGAAAAGCATCTGACCACCATCATGGTGACCCACAATCTCCGCTTTGCCGTGGACTATGGGAACCGGATTCTCATGATGCACCAGGGTCATGCAGTTCTCGATAAAGGGGACGAGGAAAAAGAATCCATAAAAATTGAAGATATTTTACAGATATTTACGGAAATCAGCATTGAATGCGGAAACTAAATTTTAATCTTCGTCCACCTCCCGCTCTTAAATCTCCAGGTGGTCAGGCAGAATCTGGAAAACTGATCGCATACGATTCCCAGCCAGATGCCTACAAGCCCAAGCCCGCACATATAGCAGAGAAGGTAAGAAAAGATCGGGCGGATGATGGTGATGCTCAGGGTGGAGGCAATGGTGGTAAACAGTACGTCACCGGCTCCCCGCAGGCATCCCATATAAATAACCTGGGCAATCTGCAAAAGGACAATGATGGTTAAAACTTTGGTAATCTGTACTCCCATGGCGATAATCTCCGGTTCTACAAAGAACAGATGATAATACCAGGAGCCACAGGTCAGATAGAGAACCGCCAGCACCACAGAAATCATATTTCCGATTCTCTGACAGACAGTTCCGTACATTTTTGCCAGCTCCGGTTTTTTCTCTCCCAGGCTGCGCCCGCAGAGAGCCACAGCCGCCACCTGCATACCGTCTCCGAAGGAAAAGGACAGATTCATCACATTCATTCCCACCTGATGGGCCGCGTAGGCTGCCGTTCCCAGTTTGGCCACCATGATGGATACCGTAAGGAAGCCAACCCTCATGAACACCTGCTCCACAAATACGCTGGACGCAATTTTGGCCATGTTCTTTGCCGGTTCCAGAGTTATCCTGACCCGTTCTTTTATTATGTAAGGAATGCTGACAAAATTATCCCCCGGTACCAGTGACAGAATACTCATGATACAGGCCACAACCGTACCGAAAACAGTGGCCAGGGCTGCCCCTGTAATGCCAAGCCTGGGGAACCCGCAGTTTCCCTGAATCAGCAGATAGTTTCCAATCATATTCACCACATTGCTGGTCACATTGGTCCGCATGGCAATCTTTGTATTCCCCGCACCGCGCTGAGATGCGTTTATGGCCATGGAGACAATGTTAAACATCATTCCGCCCATAATGATGCGGAAATAAAGGACTGAGCTTTCCTGAGTATCCTCATTGGCCCCGCAGAGCCGGATAATGGGATCCGCAAAAGTGACACATATCACGCTGATGAGCGTCCCCACCAAAAGTACAAACGTGATGGCCATTAAAAGAACCTGATTGGCGCCTTTCCGGTCCTCTTCTCCCTTTCGTCTGGCCACTAACGCCGATACAGATACGTTGGTGGCAATGAAGATGCAGAGCCCGAGAAATTTAGGCTGTGTCGTCAGTCCGACTGCCGCCACTGCATAAGCGCCCATGGAGCTTACCATCAGCGAGTCCACCATACCTGCAAGGGCAATAAAAAAAGATTCCATCACTGCCGGCCAGGCCATCTGAAAGGCAATGCGGTATCCTTTTTTATCTCCACCCATTAGTTTAGCTAATCTTGTTTGTTGATTTTCTGCCATTTCCATCGACTCCTTGTTTTTTCTGCCGTATAACTGTCTGATACCCTCACAGTTACCCCGTCTCTGTTATTATTATATTACCACCCGGCAGGAAAAGCAAGTCCGGTCTCCTCTTATGTTCTGGTAAGACCCAGGGTCTTTGCCGTACTGTCTTTCAATTCCAGCACAGCCTTTTTTAGTTCCTGAAGCCGCTCATCGCTCATACGGCTTACCGGAGCAGAAATGCTGAGGGCATAAACCGGCTCTTTATGGTAGTCTTTTAAACATACAGCAATGCACCGTACACCCTCCTCATTCTCCTCGTTATCAATGGCATATCCGTCTTTTCTGACTGCCTCCACCCTCACCATCAGCTCCTCAAAGGAGGTGATGGTGTAGGCAGTCAGACGCTTAATTTCCGATGCGTCCCAGATGGCCCGCACCTCCTCGTCACTAAGCTCCGCAAGCAGCGCTTTCCCCACGCCGGAGCAGTATAACGGGACTCTGCTTCCCACCCTGGATACCATCCGGATGGAACCAACCTTTGACTCCACCTTATCAATGTAGACCGCCTCAGTCCCCTCCCGCCGTACAAGGTGGACCGTCTCTCCGGTCTGCTCCGACAACTTCCGCAGCGACGGATGAATCAGGGAAGCAATATTGGTCTGGTCAAGAATTTTGCTCCCGATTTCCAGGAATTTAAAGGACAGCATGTATTTTAAGGATTCCTCCTCCTGACGGATATATCCCATGAACTGGAGAGACGCCACCAGCCTGTGAGTGGTACTTTTATGAAATCCCAGGCTGCTGCTTAAATCCATGATTCCCATAGGCCCGTTATCCGCCAGCGCCTCAATGACCTGAAACAGCCTTTCTGCAACCTGTATGGGATTTTTTCCTTCTTCCTGCATCATCGTCATGTCCTCCGGATTTTAATACATTCCTGAACTCTCATTTTTAAAATCTCATTTTTTTTGCCATCTCCACAAATTCCCGGTTGGTTCTGGTCCGGGTAAACAAATCCAGAACCTTTTCCACGGACTCGTCTGCTTTCATGGAATTTGTGGCCTTTCTCACGGATTCCACGGCCTCAGCCTCTTCACTGGTCAGCAAAAGATCGTCACGGCGCGTACCGGATTTAAGAATATCAATGGCCGGGAAAATACGTTTCTCTGACAGTTTACGGTCAAGCACCAGCTCCATGTTTCCGGTTCCTTTAAACTCTTCATAAATCACATCATCCATACGGCTGCCAGTATCCACCAGCGCCGTTGCGAGAATGGTAAGGCTTCCGCCTTCTCTCATATTTCTGGCCGCCCCAAAGAACCGTTTCGGCATATGAAGAGCCGCCGGGTCAAGACCACCGGACAGGGTACGTCCGCTTGGCGGCACCACCAGGTTATAGGCTCTGGCCAGACGTGTCATACTATCCAGAAGAATCATCACATCGCGCCCATGCTCCACCAGGCGCTTTGCCCGCTCGATCACCATTTCCGACACACGCTTATGGCGTTCCGGCAGTTCATCAAAGGTGGAATAAATCACCTCCACGTTTGGTCCCACAACGGATTCCTTAATGTCGGTCACTTCCTCAGGACGCTCATCAATCAAAAGAATTATCAGATGCATACCGGGATAGTTTGTGGTAACTGCCTTGGCTACCTGCTTTAAAAGCGTGGTTTTACCTGCCTTGGGCGGAGATACGATCATACCTCTCTGCCCTTTGCCGATGGGCGCCAGGAGATCCATCACACGCATGGCTGTGGTATTTCTTCCACCCTGTACTTCCAGGTTTAATCTTTTATTTGGGAAAATGGGAGTTAAATCTTCAAAGTTAGGACGTTTTTCAACCACATGGGTGGGATACCCGTTGATGGTCGTCACATAAAGAAGGGCTGCAAATTTCTCTGTTGCCGTTTTTACACGGCGGCTTCCGCGAATAATATCTCCGGTTTTCATATTGAACCGTCGAATCTGAGACGGGGCCACATAGACGTCGTTTTCTCCCGGTAGAAAATTCTCACACCGTATGAATCCAAATCCATCCGGCATAACCTCCAGAATTCCATTGGCTTCAATTCCGCTGTCCAAATCCTGTAAATCATTTTTGGGGTCTCCTGTCGGGGACTGGGAACCATTCTGAGCCGGCACATTTCCTCTCTCCTGCCGGTCTGTCCGTTCGGGCCGCTCCGTGCGTTCCTGTCGTTCTGCTCTTTCCTGCCGGTCTGTCCTTTCCTGTCGTTCCCCTTTCTCCGTCCTTGCCTGCCTGCCGGCCGGTTCCGCTTTCTCTGATTTTTCAGCTTCCGCTGCGCTTTCTGCGTTTTCGGCTTCCACTGCCTTCGCCGCGTTTTCGGCTTCCGCCGCTTTCGCCTCTTTTTCTCTTTCTGCCACCTCGCAGAGCCTGTCCACCAATTCCGATTTTCTCAGGCCGCTGACATTTTTAATCCCCTGCCCCCTGGCAAGCTCTCTTAGTTGTGTAAGAGGTAACGTTTCTAATTTTTCACGCATATGGTTTCTCCTTCTATTTATTTTTCTTTTTCTGATTCCCGTTCAAGCCGCTCCATATGAGCCCGGATCTGCTTTTCATATCCGTTTTCTGTTGGGAAATAGAACTGCTCACCCTCCATCCCATCAGGAAGATACTGCTGTTTTACATAATGGTTGGGATAATCATGGGCATACTTATATCCCAGTCCATGCCCCAGCTTTTCCGCCCCCTTATAGTGTTTGTCCTGAAGATGAACCGGAACCGGCGGCGTTTCTCTTGTTTTTACTGCTTCCATTGCTTTGGAAATCCCCATACAGGCAGCATTGCTTTTGGGAGCCGTAGCCACATAGGCGACAGCTTCCGCCAGAGGAATCTGTCCCTCCGGAAGGCCAATCCGCTCCACTGCCTGGGCGGCGCTCACAGCCACTGTCAGCGCATTGGGGTCCGCGCATCCCACGTCTTCTGCGGCACATATGATAATCCTTCTGGCAATGAATTTTACATCTTCGCCAGCGTAAAGCATCCTGGCCAGATAATAAAGAGCCGCGTCCGGATCAGATCCTCTCATACTTTTTATAAATGCAGACACTGTATCATAATGGTTATCCCCATCCCTGTCATAGCAAATCGCCCGCTTCTGGATGCATTCCACCGCCTCGGCAATCGTAATATGAATTTTTCCGTCCCCGCCCTTCTCTGTGGTGAGAATCCCAAGCTCCACAGCATTTAAAGCAGCACGGGCATCTCCATTGGCCACATCAGCCAGAAATTCTGCTGCATCATCGGTGATTTCCGCGTGGTAGGTTCCCATTCCCCGCGTCTCATCATAGACGGCCCGAAGGATCAGTTCCTTAATATCCTGTTTTTCCAGGGGCTTTAACTCGAAAATCCGTGAACGTGAAAGAAGCGCATTGTTGACTTCAAAATATGGATTTTCCGTGGTCGCTCCAATGAGCGTCACGGTTCCGTCCTCCACGAACGGGAGGAGATAGTCCTGCTGGCTCTTATTGAACCTGTGAATTTCATCCACAAACAGGATGGTTTTCTGGCCGTACATTCCAAGGGCATCTTTGGCATTCTTTACGATTTCCTCCATGTCCTTTTTCCCGGCCACTGTCGCATTGATCTGTTCAAATCTGGCACTGGTGGTATTGGCGATGACTTTGGCCAGAGTGGTTTTTCCTGTCCCCGGAGGACCGTAGAAGATCACCGAACCCAGTTTATCAGCCCTGATGGCACGGTACAGCAGCTTATCCTTTCCGATAATATGTTTCTGTCCTGCCACCTCATCCAGCGTCCTCGGGCGCATACGCGATGCCAGAGGCGATTCCTTCTCCATCGTACTGGCACGCATGTAATCAAATAAATCCATGTCATTCCTCTAATCAATCGTTAATTCATCCACTGTAACAAAAGTATAACCGTTTGCCAGCAAATTGTCAATTATTTGAAGTGCAGCTTCCACAGAAGTTTGGAATTCATCGTGCATTAAGATGATATCGCCGTTTTTCGTATCTTTTATCACCTTATTTACGATTCTGGAGGTATTCCTAAGCTTCCAGTCAACGGAATCCACATTCCAGAACACCGGTTCCATGGATACCTTATCTCCCAGAGTCTCATTCCAGTTTCCAAAAGGTGGGCGGACATACTCCGGAGTTTTACCTGTCACTGCCTCAATCATACTTTTTGTCTGTTCCAGCTGATTGTTGGCTTCTTCCGGCTTCTCCCGGGTCAGATCCGTATGATGCAGACAGTGGACCCCAACCAGATGTCCCTCCTCGTCCATGCGCTTTACAATTTCCTCATTTCCCTCAATGCACTCACCAATCAGGAAAAATGACGCTTTCACTCCCCGTTCCTTCAGGCCATCCAGAAGAATCTCTGTATACTTTGCACTGGGCCCGTCGTCAAAGGTCAGGGCCACCACCCTGGGTTCCCTCTGAATCTCTTCAGCCGAAACCTCACGGATACGGCCCCCCATTTCACGAACATGACCTGCCGCCCTTCCATACAAAATAAAAATCAGTCCCGTCACAAGAATTAGATCAGCCGCCAGTAAAAGGACAGCCGCCCAAAGCTGCTTTTTAAATTTCATGTTTCAATCCGTCCCGGCCGTATCTCATCATATTTATTATATGAAGAATCAGAGCTTTACATGCCAGCGAAAAGAAACACAGCAGATTTTTGTACAATAAAAAGCATCTGGAATTTTTATTTTCCAAATGCCTTCTATTTTTCTCCGGTAACTGTTCACCTTTTGCAGGTTTTTGAATAATTTCTTCCATCAATTTGATGTCATATACAGAACTGGCAATCCCGTTTTACAGATATTTTTTAGCTGCTTCAAGGCTTAGATGATACTGTTTCTGGATATTGGCGAGGATTATCTGTTGAGGAACATCCAAATTTTTCAATATGGAAACTGTTCCCTCAATCCCTTGTTCAAGTCCCTGTTCAAGTCCCCGTTCAAGTCCCTGTTCAAGTCCCTGTTCAAGTCCCTGTTCCATCCCCTGTTTGAACCCCTGTTCTATTCCCTTTTCAACATTAATTTGATCTCTCATTAACAGCGTCATATACTCATGCCTCCATTCCCGGTTCCTTTTGGCTTTCCTTACAGCCTCCTCAAGCTCCTGCACAAAAGCATCATCCGTAACATTCCCGCCAACATAATCTAAAAATGCTTTCAGCTCTTTACTTACATCATCCATTGTACTATCTGCACTCAGAAAGATTTTCGTGGTCTCATCCCCCAGGGAAATTCCCGGGTCTTCTTTACAAAGATTCTCAAATGTATATATATGCCGTCCGTATCCAAAAATATCTTCCAGACAGATGAAGATAACAAAACTTCGATTCAGCTTTCGGTATGTCTGTCCTTTATCAATCAGCTGCAAATCGATTAAACTCTGGTAATACCGGCTTCTCTTAGGCAGTTCTTTCGTATCGCTGGCCTGCATCTCAATATTGTATACAACATTTTCCCTATCTTTTACATAAACATCCAGCCGGATACTTTTAGCGTCAGCGTCCGGTTTGATTGCTTTCTGTAATTCCGGATACTCAATATGGTCGATTCTTAAATCCGGAAGGATTCTTTGCAGCAGTTCTTTACATAATTTGGGGTCCTGCATAACCTTCCCGAAGAGAAAATCATTTGATATCCCCAAATCTTCCCATTGTGTTTGTTGTAAACTCATCCGTCTGTTGTCTCCTTTTCTTCATTTTATCATGCCCGCCATATTTATTCAAGCTTCCTCTTAAAAACTCCCTTGTCGCCGCCTTTTCGGCCAATTTTCTGCAGAATCACCCAAATTTGCCAAAAGCCCCATGGATATCCAACTCCGAACATCCACAGGGCTTCTCTTTTACGTTCTAATAAAATATTTTTCAGCGGCCTCCCGCATAGCAGGAGGCATTTCTGCTGTAACGCCAACAAATGCCAGCCCCATAGATAAAATACAGAACTGGCAATCCCATTTTACAGATATTTTTTAGCTGCTTCACGGCTTAGATGATATTGTTCCTGGATATTGGCAAGGATTGTCTGTTGAGGAACACCTAAATTTTTCAATATGGAAACTGTTCCCTCAATCCCCTTTTCCATCCCCTTTTCCATCCCCTGTTTGAACCCCTGTTCTAGTCCCTTTTCAACATTAATTTGATCTCTCATTAACAGCGTCATATACTCATGCCTCCATTCCCGGTTCCTCTTGGCTCTCCTTACAGCTTCCTCAAGTTCCTGCACAAAAGCATCATCCGTAACATTCCCGCCAACATAATCTAAAAATGCTTTCAGTTCTTTACTTACATCATCCATTGTACTATCTGCACTCAGAAAGATTTTCGTGGTTTCATCTTCTAGGGAAATTCCCGGGTCTTCCTTACAAAGATTTTCAAATGTATATATATGCCGTCCGTATCCAAAAATATCTTCCAGACAGATGAAGATAACAAAACTTCGGTTCAGCTTTCGGTATGTCTGTCCTTTATCAATCAGCTGCAAATCGATTAAGCTTTGGTAATACCTGCTTCTCTTAGGCAGTTCTTTCGTATCACTGGCCTGCATCTCAATATTGTATACAACGTTTTCCCTATCTCTTACATAAACATCCAGCCGGATACTTTTAGCGTCAGCGTCCGGTTTGATTGCTTTCTGTAATTCCGGATACTCAATATGGTCGATTCTTAAATCCGGAAGGATTCTTTGCAGCAGTTCTTTACATAATTTGGGGTCCTGCATAACCTTCCCGAAGAGAAAATCATTTGATATCCCCAAATCTTCCCATTGTGTTTGTTGTAAACTCATCCGTCTGTTGTCTCCTTTTCTTCATTTTATCATGCCCGCCATATTTATTCAAGCTTCCTCTCAAAAACTCCCTTGTCGCCGCCTTTCCACAAAATCGCAAAAATTAAATTAATGTACACCCCGTGTACATCTCAAAAACCTACATGCCTGCTGACACATACGCCACCATACATGAAAGCCACTCGCTTCTTGTCTGTGTGCCGCGGACAGCAGACAAGGCAGAACTGCTACTGTTTAATTTGCCAAAAGCCCCATGGATGTCCGAATCCGAACATCCACAGGGCTTCCCCGTCACGTTTTTTCACAAACACACACATGCCTGCTGGCACATGCGCCGCCATGCATGAAAGTCAGTTATGATTTTTCTGTTCACAGAGGACGCCTCCCCGTCCGCCTCAAGACGGACAGGAAGTATCGCAAACTGCAGCTTCTATTCCTGTCTGCTCATCCGTTTCTTCTTGTCATACAGAACTCCAAGAAGAACCACCATGCAGGCCGCTGCTGCACCCACAAGAACCAGTCCAGTCCGGTTGGTCTCGGCGGATACCTTCATAGCCTCCAGGTTGATGGCGTTCTGGCGGATACCATTCTCCTCCATGATCTCCATCTTCCTGTTCTCACTGATCAGGCTTTCTCCGCCCATGGTCAGCAGGTCTTCCGCACGGAATACCTCATAACCTCCGGCATCGGCTGTCAGCATGGTCACATACGCACGATCTGATGTCAGAGACGGAAGCGCCGCTTTCGCTTCACCCGGTTCAGTCTGAGATTCAGAGCTTCCGGCCGCGTCGCCGACGTTCTTCGCAGAATCCACGGTCTTTTCACCAGTCACGCCTCCGGCCGTGTTCACCTCTGCGGCTCCCGCATCTTTGTTATCCAGATTGCTGATCAGAGCCGGGCCATCCGCACGGGCGGCTCCTTCGGCCCTGTCAGACCGGCCGCTGGCTTCTGCCCGCTCACTCCGGTCCGTTCCACTTCCGGCTGTCTGATTCCTGCTGTCTGCGTTCTGACCAGCTCCGATCCCTTCGCTTCCGGATTCTGTTCCGGTCCCATCCGCAGTCTGACCGTCTCCGGCCTTCCCGCTTTCGGATTCCGTTCCGGTTCCATCCGCAGTCTGACCATCCCCGGCCTTCCCGCTTTCGGATTCCGTTCCGGTCCCATCCGCAGTCTGACCGTCTCCGGCCTTCCCGCTTCCGGATTCCATTCCGGTTCCATCCGCATCCCGGCCATCTCCGGTCTTTCCGACATTCTGGCCGTCTCCGGACTTCCCGCTTCCGGCTCCGGCCGCATCCCGGTCGTTTCCGGTCTTTCCGCTTTCTGTCCCGTCTCCGCCGCCCGCGTTTTCACCAGTCACACCATCGGAATTATTCTGACCGGCCACAGACTCTTCATCTTTGGACTTGGTTCCGACCCCGTCTTCGGCTCCATTCGCATCCCCGGCCCGGTCATTCTCATTTCCGGTCTTGTCTGCATCCTGGCCCTGCCCGGTTCCTGTTCCGGTCTTATCCGCGTTGGTCTCATCCGCGTCCGCTTTTTCGCCGTTCGCACCGGCTGCATCCTCGTTTCCGTCCGTCTTCTCACCATCCGGAACCTTTCCGGATTCGCCGCTGTCTCCGGCTGCGTCTTTCTCACCGTCCGAAACCTTTCCGGATTCGCCGCCTTCTCCTGCGGCGTCTTCCTCACCGTCCGAAACCTTTCCAGATTCGCCGGATTTGTCGCCGTCTCCGGCCGCATCTTTTTCACCGGCCGAAACTTTTCCGGATTCGCCGCCTTCTCCGGCCTCTCCTTCGTTTCCATCCGTCTTCACGCCGTCTGCGTCGGCTACGCCTTCCTTCCCATCCGAGGGCTTTCCGGCTTCGCCGTTCTGACTGCCCTTATCTGCGCCGCTCTCTGGTCCTTCGGCGGTGTTTTCCGTAAGAGCGCCATCCTTTTCCGCGCCCTGGTCACTGCCGCCTGAACCTCCGCTTGTGCCGGTTCCACCGATGGAATTGCTTCCGCCTACCTTGTTGTCGCCGTCGATGGCCACATCCAGCTTATTGCCGCTTCCATCTGCCGGATTCTCCGGTGCATCGGTCTTCTTGATAAATCCAATCACCTGATTGTCATCGATGGGATTCTTCATCAGGCTGTCAACCAGACCGGCCGCACTGTTGTACGCGTTCATGGTCTTTAAGGCCACTTTCTTTCCGGAAGCCCAGAGGGATGCATAGTCTGCAAAGCCCAGAGCCTCCTTCTCCGAATCGTCCTTAAAGAGCAGCGTTCCGGTCAGATAGTTAAAGGCTGCCGTTGTGTTGTCGCAGTACCGGATGATCACATACGGCTCATCGGCATACAGGGTATCTCCAATCTCCAGAATCTGGAAATTATCCAGAATATCCCTCTGATTCTCGTCCTTTGGCCAGCGGATTGCCGTCTTTCTGTCCTCCAGAACCCGGTTCTCCGTCACAATACTTAAGTACTCCGCGCTTCCCTGGGATGTGCTGTAATAATCCGCCAGGAAACTCTGGAATCCCTGTCCATATGGCTGATCCAGCTGGGGATCCATGCCGAACAGCTTTCCGTTCTTGGCAAACAGACGGTAGTCGGAACGGGTTCCTCCATGGTCCGTCATACTGTACGTGCGGTAAGAGAGAATCTCCTCCCCGCTGTAATCGGTCCTGTAAGCAGGAACGGTTTCCTCGCTCACCTTAAAGAGTGTTTCCGGTTCCAGAACGCCTGCCGCGCCCTGACCTGCCGCGCCGCGGCCCGACGCATCCCGGCCCGTCACCCGGTAAAGCGTCCCGTCGCTGTCCAGGGCCTCGCCCTGATACAGGTTTACAAAGGAGCCGCTCAGTACCTTCCTGACATTGGCCATACTGCCGCCAGAATTTGTCCCGGAATCACTTCCGGCCCCGGCAGCCCCGCCGCCGAAGTTCACGCCAGAACCAGTTCCAGCACCATCCCCGGAGCCCAAGCCAGCTTCACCGGCTCTGCTATCTCCGACATAAGCCCCGTTATCTCGGTAAATCCCATCCTTCCGGATATAATAGCAATGGTCTCCCCACGTCATTACCGTGTGTCTTACCCCGTCTCCGGTCACCGCAAAGCTTCTGCTGTTCTCGCCCAGGGTCACCCGGATCGTCAGGGTAGAGGTAAAGTCATAAGGAATCGTGTAGGTCTGTCGGACGATTTCTTTCTGCTCAATCAGCGTTCCGTCCGAGCCGAGAATCTCAAACTGAACCTTCGGGAGAATCATTCCCTCAAGAATTTCCGGCTCCGTTTTGGCAAGCTCTCTGACCTCGATCACATCAGCGCCCAGATCGGCCACATCAGCCGGGAACTCCAGGTTGACGGTTCCGGCTCCGGAGGCGTATATGGATACCTGGTCCAGAGATTCGCTTAAGTCACCAAGACTTAAGGTGGAAATTCCGGAAGTGACCTCCGGGATCGGAATTCCATCCTGGACCGGGGATGCCTCTTCAAGCCATGCGCCGACAAGAACATAGGAACCCGAATTTGTAACATAGGGGAACAGCCCCTTGTCCGTCACATCCGCCGAGTAATAGAAGTTCCTGAAATAATTCGTATTGGCCAGAACTTTATCCTTGGCGTTCCAGTAGCTGGTTGTGTTTTCCTTGATATAAAGGCCGCCCTTGGCCTTGGTTCCATAATAGAAATCAAGATTCTTCAGGTTATCCGTCGTAACCAGGTAGGCCTCCCTGTACTGACTTTCCGGAGTGTTCGGATCCTCATACGTCCATGTCGGAAAAGCGCCCAGTACTCCGGGCTGGTTTCGTATGGGCTGAGCCCCGGACCTGGTCCCGTACATAAGATTCTCGTAAACCCGGAGATAAGCGACTCCGCCGTCTCCCGATGTCTGTACGGCCTTATCATTCTGGGCCAGGATTCCCATAGAGCCCGTGGACGATGTTACGGATGTCTGGGCCAGGATAATTCTCTCGAAATAATCCTTATGCAGCATATCCCGGTATCCGCTGACCTCATCCGATATCTCCGTACCATCTTCCGGATCCACCGGTCTTTCTCCCGGTGTGAAGTATCCGGCCAGGCCTCCGACACCGGCGTTTCCTTCCACACTTCCGCTGAGAATCATTCTCTGCACCTTGGTTACAGGATACAGAAGCAGGTTCGGACCCCTTAAAGACTGGTCGTATCCGATCAGCTCCCCGGCCAGGCCTCCGGCATAGTTTCCATCCACCTTAACCGTGGTCCCGATATGCAGATCGTGGGACTCTCCGCCACCAAACCGGCCGAAACCGCCGCCGCCGTACTGGGCCGCCTTCACCTCCACGGAATCGTCAACGATACTGTTATAGTACCGCGTACCGTGGGACTCGCCCACCAGGCCTCCGGCAAATTTTGTGCCTCTTCCGCTGTCCGTTTTCCACTGAACCACATAACCGTCCGGATTATCCGGGTCCTTTTCCGCCTCCGGATACTCCGTTGTGGTTCTTCCGATTTTACAGTCGGTGACAATGACATTGTAAGCATAATGATTCCCTGTCTCCGCATCCTTCATGCCATAAAGTCCCCCGGCATATTCTTCTGCAAAAATAGCGCAGTCCCGGATAATAACGGCACCTGTGCTTACCGTACTTCTTCCGGCCAGGCCTCCGGCACAGGAGCCGGCCCGGATATTGCATCCGGTCACAGCCGAATAAGAACATCCATGGCCCGTATTGGGGCTGATGCCGCCTGCGTACATGCCATCCGCCGTAATATTACAGCCGGTCACCGTCATATAATCGCCGCCGCCGTTTCCGCAGTAGCCACCGGCCTGCTCACTTGTGGCATGGACCGTATTATCCTTTGAGTAGCCGTACCGGGTATAGGAGTATCCCATGACGCCGCCCACATACGTTCTTCCCTCCACATCGCATCCGACAGCGCTGTTAAAGTAGATTTTATCCTCTCCTTCCACCTGAATTGCCTGGTACATGGCCGTTGTATAATCCCGGCACTGGGAAGCATATGCGTAGATACGTCCGCCAACAGGTCCCACATAAGCATTTCCCTTTACCTGTACCGTTTCAGCATAACCAAATTTCAGTCCTGGCTCTTCAGCATAACCCACAATGCCTCCCGTATAATTGCCGTAACCTCCATCAGGATTCGTATTGCCCACAATGGAGTAAGTCCATACGCCATTCTTCTCTGTACCCACGGCACTGATGTGTTCCATGGCACCCCTGGACGTGGCGACAATTCCGCCAATATAGGAGGCGGTCCGCTTGGCATTGGCGGTTTTGCTGGAACGGATCACAATGTCACGGCCCCGCACATATTCCATAGAATTGTTCATATTAGTGACAAATCCAATGTAGCTGGTGGCGTTTCCGTAGTCGATCTGCAAATTGACCACATCCACATAGGAGACTGTTCCGGTCTGGAGTCTGACGATTCCAATATAGCTTCCATCCTTCTCATACCCATTGGTCCAGGAAATATTCTGGAATTTCAGATACTGCATTTCGCTTCGCAGCTCATAGATCCAGCTTACGTTGGCTGTCTTCTCTTCTTTGAACGTCACATTGGCGATCGCGGCGTACGTGTCATCCTCTCCCGGCGTTTTAAGAAGATATTCTCTGCGCCGCGCCTCATTTAAGCCGGAATAGTCCACATGATTTAAGTTTCCTTCCAGACGGTTAATTTTAAGTCCCGTTCTCAGATCAGAAGAAGGAATTCCGGTAAAGTCCAGATTCTTCATGATCAGGAAATTCTCATACTGGTCTCCGGCAACGGCCATGGCGCCCTGCCAGCTGTTAAGATCCACATCTCCTGTTACCAGTGCGGGATTTTGCTCCGCACGGTAAATATGGTAGTAAAGAGGCGTTGGCTCCGCCTGGATTCCTCCTTCCTTCTTTTCAAAGAAGTCCAGCTTCATACCGACCTTTCCGTCCTCCGTATTCAGAACCACCCGGTAGCTGTCCAGATACTTCTCGGCGGTAATGCCCGTAAAGGTCAGAATACAGGTTCCGTTCGAAAATGCAACCGTTGGCTTCCTGATCTGCCCGTTTTCCTTTGCAAACTGCATGTTTTCAATGGAAAGTCTCTCATAATTTGCACCGAAATACCGGCTGTAATTCTTATCATAGGAGGCCTGATCCTTTAAGTCCTCATATGTAAGCCGGAGCTCCATGGACAAGCGATACTGGAAGGTTTCCCTTCCTTCCGTTCCGTCCTCGATTCCTTCCGCAATTCCCTTTGCCGTAAACTCGATTCCGCCTGTGGAAATGCTGATTCCGTTTTCATAATCCTGCTCCGGAAGTAGCCCGGTTCCTTCTATATTATACAGGTACGGAAGATAGCCTTCCTCAACATGGCTGTAATCAAAGGCCTCTCCTATATTCACCGTATTCCAGTAATACCGCTCCAGCTTAAGCTCCTCATCCGTCATAAGGCCATTGGCATCCATGACATCATTAAGGGTCTGGGAATTGATCTTCTGATTGGCCGATGCATAGCACCGCACCAGAGTACGGCCGTTTCCAAGGAAGCCTCCGTTGATCCGCCCGTATCCGTCCGAAGCCGTCGTGAACACCTCTCCGATGACAAGAATCTGGTTAAGAGTGGAGGACGTATCCATAATGCCCGTGGCACCGCCTACGTAAGGGGCTGTGGCGCTTATGTTTACCTTGGACCAGCTGCTCAGAACCGTTCCGTTTAAGTAGCCTGCAAGGCCGCCGGTCCTGGAAAATCCCGTATCAATGGACCCCTGGGCGTAGCAGCTTCGGATCGTACTGCCATAGGGCACATACCCCGCAATGCCTCCGATTCCTTCCGCCGTCTGCCCGTCTCGGATATCCATCTCCAGCTTCCTTACCAGGCAGTTCTGGATTCTTGTGTAGGACAGATCTCCCGCCAGGCCTCCGACTCTCATGTTCCGTCCGTCCGTATCGCTTTCCATCACCAGTCCGGCAACCACGCAGTTCTCCATGACAGCCCTTGTGGCCCTCCCCACAAGTCCGCCTGCCATCTGGTAAATGCCCCGGATCTCCGAATTTTTCAAAACGATATCCTTAAATTTCGTGTTTCCGGTGGTCTGGCCCACCAGTCCGGCATAGCTGGAATTGGCCGATGAATTGTCGATCGTCATTCCTTCCACGACCAGATCTTTTATGGTTCCGCCTTCCATTCTGGGGATCAGATAGGGGTACTGGGTAAATGTAAAGTTTTTAAGGCTGTGCCCGCGGCCGTCCAGGCTTCCCTTAAACGCGGAAGAGAAATTCATGGCCTCAGCGGCCTTCTTTTTCTCTGTGGGTAAAAATTTCGCATAGTCAATATCGCCGGTCAGGCGGTACTGGCTGTTGGGGTTATCAAAGGCAGTGCACCAGTTTTCCTGGTTGACCTCCTTTGAGAAAGCCACAACAATCTCGCGTCCGACAACATCAGACGTATAAGTATCGTAACTGAACTGCGTCATGGCATAGCTGTCGCTGTAAATATTGTTGGGGCGCAGTTTCACCTTCACCCGATAGAGCCCGTTGTCCATATACTGTTCAAACGCACTTCCCGACTGAGGCTCCACGTAAAGACCGTCAACCCGGATGCTGCTTATGGTTCTCTCCAGGGGGTTTGTGAAGGTCAGCGTTGCAAGGGCAAAGTCCTCCGCCGCTGCCGTTTTGTCCTCCATGAGATCGCCCCGTTCATACTGTTTATCAATGACCGCCGACAGGAATTTAATACTGTTATCCACACCCACGGAAGATAATGGGATCCGGTACTGCTGCTTCATCATCTCATCGGACATCTGGATCCGCGGGAAGAATCCGTCTCCCACATCCTCCATCCGGAACGCATCCGTCCGGTTTACCGTTCTCTCGTAGAACGAGGGATCCCGAAGCAGCATGGTATCGGTGGCTCTCTCCTGCCGTCCCTTGATGTTGCACTTAAAGGTGTAGGCGGACGGATAGGAACTGAAAAAGTAGTTGTTTTCAATGTCAGTGGAACTGTTGGAAACTCCTCCGTTCACAGCAGGGCCATACTCCAGATACGGCTCCACCTCCTTCACGTTATCGCTGTTCCAGATGGTCCGCATCAGCTCGCCCACAGCAAAACAGTTGCGGACACTCCCCTTTCCTCCGCATAGGATTCCGCTGTACGGCATCGTCCCCGTTTCACCGTAACGCTCCACCGCCAGGTTTCCAACCACATATACGTTTTCCAGGACACCGCCGCCATGGGATTGCACAAGGCCCGTATATTCGTTTGTGATGGTTTTGGAGCCGCCATACACACCGGTGGTCACATTGATGGAGCCGGGGCAGTACACATAACCGTTCCGGACTTCGCCCTCGTTGGCCCGCACCAGTCCTCCGAAGTATCTTCCCACATAGTTGGTGGAATTGGCGGAAAAGTTCACATTAAAATTTTCAATCACCCCGTTGTTTACCTCCACCAGACCGGAGCAGTATTCTTTCCGGTAGGTTCCCTGGCCAAGATTGAAATTCACCACCACATTCTGGATGATTCCCCGGTTTCTGACTGCCAGACCGCGGCACCAGGACATAGGACGCTTATTCGCAGTGGCGTCCAGCACATAATCCAGCACCAGGTTCTTTACCGTACCGCTGCTTCCGATGGTGTGGATCCCATATGCGCCTTGGGTATGCTTTGCATACATGGTATATCCCTGGAAATCCAGAGTCCCCTCAAAGGGCACCGTCTCCGAAAAATAAAAGGTTTCATTATCTCTCAGATAGATATCGTTGACCACAAGGAAATCTCCGCTGGGATACCGCATCAGCTTCGCAAGCTCCGTCCGGTCATGGATCACCTCCATCACCCGGTTGGTCTTAAAATTAATCTCATCCAGCGTGATCTCCTCGCCCCGGTATTTGACGTACAGCCGCAGGTCAAAGGTCCTGTTGGCCTCTCCGATAAAGGAAACCAGGGTCGTCAGATTCTCCGTAACCGTCAGCTCCCCGGACTCCGTCCGTTTCAGATACAGCTGATCCCGGATTTCCGCGGGGATCGGGTCCGCGTCGCCCTCCAGAAGAACCCCGTTTTCCTTCACATCCAGATAAACCCTGTTTTCATCTCCCAGAATCAGGTTGTTCATGGGATCCGAAACCGTAAGGGTAACCGAGTTCGCAAACCGGGAAAGGTCTTTGGATTCCAGCCAGTCTAACTTATCGACCTCCAGCTTATAGAGGATCGCCTCCTTTAACTCGGTATACGAGGCGCTGGTGGCCTTTGTAATGACCATGGACACCGCCTTTGCCGGAACGTCAAAGCTTGCCCCCATGCGATATCCCCAGTTCAGCTTCTCAATCTCGTTGTTGGAACCATCCCGGAAGCTTACCGTATAGTTTGCGTATCCCTGGGCGATGGCATACCGCTCTCCGGGCTTTACGCTGTATACCGGCTCCAGGCTTCCCATTTTGCTTTCCGCCCCGGCTTTTGTCAGGTAAAAGCAGCTGGCTGTGGCATAGGTGGGAATGCTGTTTGTATTGCCCGCCATGCCGAACCGGAGATAGGAAACGCCTTCCGGAACCACGATGGCCGCCGCGCCCCCGTTAATCGTAAACCGGTTGACCGTATGGCTTGGGGCACTGGGAGCGCTTCCCGTTTTTTTCCAGGAATGGGTATTGACATTGGCGACCCGGCCGTCAGCCCCGTAAAAGCATACATAGGATTCATTGGCCGGATTGCTTCTCTGGCCTGTAATGTAATAGACGTCTCCCGGGTTGACCGAAATCATCGGGCTGGTCATCCAGTTGCCTGTTGACGGATTCCCCGTGTCTGCGATGGTTCCGTCCGTACCCATAAGACCGGTGGCAAAACCGCTGGCGTTATAAAGGCTGTATTCGTTTTTCAGCTCAACGGCGTCCTCGTCCCCGCTCTTATTCTGCAACGGATAATTAATGCTCTCAAAAATCAGCCGCCCGGACAGTCCGTCGCCCGCCCGGAAAAGGAACGGATCCATCAGCGCTTCCGACCGCATTACAAATTCACCCGCCGTATCCCTGCGGATCACGTCGCCAGAAATGGAAATCTGATAATTCTTTCCCTCGGTCAGATTCTTATAAACCAGTTCATCCACATAGCCCCCGGGCTTTGCCTCATAATCCAGCGACAGTCTGGTCGTCTCCACTCCCACCAGGGAGGCGGAAGCATTGCCGCCGGTGATGGCATGATCCTCGTCATGGAAGCTCAGATGATACAGCTTAATATAATCCGATACCAGGATCACATCGTCATAGTCCACATAAGGCATCTTCTTAAGGGTCGAGAATGAGAGCCTCTTATAGAAGGCGCTTCGGCCCGTAATGTCATGGATCTCGCCGCCCTGGGCCGCGTAGGTCGCCGTATTAAACTGGTATCCGTTGTTGGATTCCAGCGTTCCGTCTTCCCAGTAGAACACCAGTCTGGCCTTGCTTGCCGGGGTTGCGAACACCTCCCACATGGTCTTTTCTCCCGCGAAATCCTCAGCCTCCACATAAACCTCCGGCAGATAGCCGCCCTTCATGGAAGACATGGAATCCCCAAAAAAAACCTCCTTATCCACCGAAAACTGCTGCCTGTCTCCGGTGCCGCTTCCCGTAATCATAAGCGCATCCGACTCCATGGTCTTCCGGTTTAAGGTTCCCTTAAGGATATATTTCTTTGTTTTCGTATCCAGCACATCAAAATCCACATGGTCCATATAGAGATCTACTAACTCCCAGCTGGTCTGTGTGTAGTCAATGGACATGGTGATTTTCTGGGCCGTGGCGCTCTCATAGGGCGACGGCTCATCCTTGATATCTCCGTTTGGCCATACGTTTGTCTTCACATGGCTGTTCACCAGATTATAAGATACCCGCCCATAGCTTCCCATGCTGATGGTGGAGAAACGCTGGCTGCCGATAAGCTGGTTGACATATGTCGGCTGGTTATCATTTAAATTATAATCTCCGTAAATATTAACCTGGTAAATATGACCGGCAGTAAGCCCCTGGATTTCATATCGGGCAAGGTCTCCCCGGAGATTGTCTTTTTCAATGGCAAGGCGCTTTACTTTATTACCGTCCTTATCCGTAAATTCAATGGGGGCTTTTGTGGGATCGCCCTCCCGAAACACTTCCAGATAATACGTATCTTCATATCCCGCAATGGCCTTATCCGGGTCCGTGAAAGCCAGTTCATACGCCACGCGGTCAATGTTCTTCTTTCCGTCTGTCCACCCTTTCTGATTTAAGGCGACCTTCGGAACCACCCTGGCCGTTCTTGTGGTGCCTGTGGGCGTATAGTAATTCTCCAGCTTCTCACAGCAGTTTAAGCTTCTGTTTTCCTCCTGATCCACCGTATTATCCATATAGCCCTCCACCACTCTGGTGAATGTGTTTCCAAAGGGATCCAGAAGGTCAATGGTATACGCAAACTCCGTATCGGAGGGCAAGTAGATCTGTTTCGTATCCGATACCCACACCGGACGCGAGGCCGCGTCCTTCTTATAGAAGTAATTCCTCTTTGCATCGGCCAGCCCCATCTGGAGGGTATAGGTATTTCCCTTACTGCTGCCGCCCGTAGCCACAAGATTCAGACGGATCTTACCGATCTTATTTACCACATTGGCGTTGGGACCGCTGACAGCCAGCTCAAAAAGCTGCATTTGGTTGGGAAGATACGTCATGTCCGCCGCTGACGGCTTAAATTCCACATAAAGATCATCCACATAATCCAGGCTCAGCGTTTTAAAACGGTTTTCAAATCCTTCGTAAAAAACAAGATTCTCCGTCTTTCCGTCCTTCATGTAGTACAAAAGACCCCTGGCGTACATCATCGTGTTGGGCGGCAGATTATCGATTACAACATCCCCGTCCCCCCGGAATGTCTTCCGGTACATTAACTGGTAATCACTTTGTTTATCAGAATCCGGCTTCGGAGAACCGTCGTCATTCTCCGGCTGCCAGTAAAGCTCAATGACAACCCGCTTCGCCACAAAGGCCGGATCTTCAATTTCCAGTCTGGTGGTCACATTATAAACGTCCGTTTTAAAAGCATCCAAAAAAGCCGAAGGGTATTTAAAGGGCACCTGAACGCCGCTTCCTCCGGTTCCCGAGCCGCCGCTTCCAGACTCAGATTCCCCCTCTGTGGGTTCCACATAATCGCCGGACCCGGACTCCCCGGGTTCCGCAGCTCCGCCGCTTTCTGTGCTGCCCTCGGAACCTCCGGTTCCGGAGCCTCCGCTTCCAGAACCGCCGCTTCCAGAACTTCCACTTCCGGAGCCTCCGCTTCCAGAACTACCACTCCCAGAACCTCCGCTTCCAGAGCCTCCGCTTCCGGAACTGCCACTCCCAGAGCTGCCGCTTCCAGAGCCTCCGCTTCCGGAACCTCCGCTTCCAGAACTTCCACTTCCGGAGCCTCCGCTTCCAGAACCGCCGCTCCCGGAGCCTCCACTTCCGGAACCGCCATTCCCGGAACCTCCATTCCCGGAACCGTTATCGCCCGTTCCATTGTCACCCGATCCATTGTCACCCGAACCGTTGTCACCCGATCCATTATCGGAATCGCCCCAGCCGGAGCCTCCGCCTCCGGAACCTTCATTGGAATCGCCCCAGCCAAAGCCGCCGTCTCCGGAACCGTTATTGGAATCACTCCAGCCAAAGTCTCCATCACCGAAGTCCTCACCGGAATCGCCGAAACCAAAATCACCGTCACCGAAGCCTTCTCCGGAATCTCTCCGGCCAAAGCCCTCTTCACCGGAACCTTCCCCGGCAGCCCGTCTCCGATTCTCCCGGGCAGCCCGTGCGGCCTCCCGGCTGGCCTGTGCCGCAGCAGCAGCTCCTGCCTGGGCTTTGGCTCCTTTGGCGCTTTCTCCGTTTCCTTCCCCGGATTCCTCCGTTTCCGCTTCGCCTTCCCCGGCATTTTCCGTATCCCCGGTATCCAGAAGACCCTCTCCGGACGCTTCCTCCCGCTCCCGGTCCGCCTCCGCAAGAGTCTCCGGCTCCGTTTCCTTCGAATCCTTCGGCGCGGTCTTACCGGACTTTTTGGTAACCCCGAGAAGCTCCAGAAGCTGCTCATAGCTGTAAGTTTCCCCGCCGATGGTCGCTTTGGTAAGCTTTGTGGTGGGCAGCGCCGCATACTGGAGAGTATTGCCTCCCTGCACGGCATAATAGCGCGCCCCATCCAGCCCCAGATAAAAAATACTGTTCATGCGGACCTGGCTTGTGCCGCCCGGATACTCAAACAGAATGTTCTGGGTATTCATAAACAGGCCGTTATCCAGCTTTAAGAAAAGAAAGCTGTCCTCATCGGCCTGGGTCTTGTCATAGTTAAAAGTAAGACCGTCGCTGACATACATTCCCTGGAAGGTCTTTGCCTCCTGAAACTGCGTGTCTAAAAGCACCGGTTCCTCCGCCATAATCATAACAGCGTTTCCGTCATTGGCAAAGAATGGAAAATCCTTTACAATTTTATCCTTTCCCTGCCCCACATAGAGATCAAATCCCCTCTTATAAACAGGCTCGTCGGCCTCCACCCTCTTTAAGACATAGGAGCGGGATTTCGGCTCCTCCCCCTTAATCAGATTTTTGGCTACCTCCGAGCTGTCCACCACATACACTGCTTCCTGCAGATGCGCCATGCACTTTAACTGGTACCACTGAACAATAAACAGAGAGCACAGCACGACCGCCGCAAAGGACGCTACCTTTATAATTCCTTTTAAACCTTTCATATTGTCCTTGTCCTCCCTATTCCATCTCGAGTACTCTCGAAAACATCTCCGGCAGCGCCTCAAGAGGCATAAACAAAAGCCGCCAGGCGCCGTTCACCGCATAACAGCGATCTGTCGCCAGATTCACTCTCTTCTTGTTGGAAAATTCCGCCGTTACAGCTTCCGATGTTACGGTCTCAAATACAGTCTCCACGCCGGGACCGAAAATCTGGATTTGTTCCATATAGGCAACCTGAACGATTGTCATGGGTGTAAGCTCCATGGTCTTATCGTTATAGCTTAGGGTCACCGGCTCCAGAAATACATAGGTATCACTGTTATCATACAGAAAACCGGAAATATCCCTGGTCTCCTTATTGCGCCTTTTGATAAGGATGCCTTCCGCATCGCGGCTGATCCGGGTAAAGTAATCCAGACGGTAAACACAGTCGTCATCCACCCGGTTCAAGGAGCAGCTTCTCTGCATAAAGATGGAGCTCTCATCCGCGGTGATCACAGGCGCTGTCTCAAGATCGTACTTCTTTTTGCCCAGACGGATCGTTGTGCTGTCGCCCTTATGGTATAACGTGGCTCCGGCCTCCAGCTCCGTCCTGATTCCGTTAATGCAAAGATAAGCCGGTTCCTTTATGGTCAGCGTATCACGGCCTCTTAAAGCCGCCACGGCGCTGACGATCACCAGAACGGCCGCCGCCGCCGCTGCCAGAGAAATCAGCCATGGCTTTCTATTTTTCCGCTTTGCGCCTCTTCCTCTGCTCCTGCCTCTTCCTTGCTCTTTCATGCTGCTGCAACATCCTTTCCAAACCTTTGATAAAAAAGTAAATACCGTACTGTATCACAAACAGGGACAACATGGCCCAGATCAACAGGATATACACATCCACGCCTGTCTCCTTCATGTAATCCATCAGAAGATTTCCCGCCATAAGAGCCGTTCCGGTCAGACCGCCAAAGACAAGCTCACCGAAAAAGCCGCCCGGAGAAAGTCCCAGGATCCCTTTCACCACACATAAAAGGCCTAACGCCGCAATCTGCACGGTTCCCATGGGGACAAAAAAGCACACGGTGGAAACCACAAGGGAAATCTGGGAAATTCCCAGGCACATCCAGACAATTTCCCGCCTGGTCCTGCCCAGAAAAAGCGCCTGCCACCGGAACGCCTCCATTCCCGCCTTCGCCCGTCCCATGAAAAACAGAACCATAACGGTACTAAAGAACAGAACGATCACGGAAAAAATGATAAACCCCTTAAGCTCCACAATCGGGTATAAGATAAAATTACTCATGTGCTCCCTCGCTCTTTAACATCAGGGAAAATTCATTGTTCTTATGCATGAAATATCCCTTTAGATTCTCTCTGTGATACTCCCTTTCCGCCGTCCGGAAAAACACGTCCCCCTCCAGCTCGCCGATTATGGGGAGATAGTCCGCCATAATAAGCAGATTGTACCGCCTGCTGACAACACGAACAAAATTCACTTTCTCATATTCTTCCAGTCCGTGTTCCTTTCCGCAGATGCGGACCAGAATTTTTCCCGTCCGCATACGCTCCGCCTCCATGGCGGCAACTGCCGGATTCCTTCTGCTCCTCTTTCCGTCTGCCATCTCATTCACCCCCGTCCGGCCTTATTTCCCATCGGGAAATCGTTTTTTGCCGTTCCCATTCTCATTCTCATCCGGAAATCTTTTTTTCCTGATTCCATCCGGAAATTTAAAAATCAATCTTTCCAATATAAGAGAACCTGGATTCGTCCACATCGTCATAAGTTCCGTTTAAAATATTTTCCACATCATTGAGGACATCGTCAATTTTCACAAACTGTCCCGGAATTCCTGTAAACTGTTCCGCCACAAACATCGGCTGGGTAAAGTAGTTCCTCAGCTTTCTGGTCCGGTAGAACACCCTGGTATCCTCTTCTGAAAGCTCTTCAATGCCAAGTACGGCAATGATCTCTTCCAGATCGCGGTATCTGGAATAATATTTTAAAGTCGCCTCCACCAGACGGTAATGCTTCTCGCCCACCTTCTCAATGTCGATCAGCTTGCTGGTCGTATTGAACACATCCACAGCCGGGTACAGGCCTTTCTCCGCCACCTTACGATCCAGGACGATCTGTCCGTCCAGGTGGGACTGGATGGTCTGTACGGCGGCGTCCGTCAGATCATCGGCCGGAATATAAATGGCCTGGAACGAAGTGATGGAGCCGTTTCCCGTGGAATTGATGCGCTCCTCCACCTGGCTGATGGCGGACCCGATATTGGCCGGATAGCCGTTCTCGATGGGAACACGGGAAAGCTCCGCGTTAATCTCGGAGATGGCCTGGACATAACGGTAAATATTATCCACGAAAAGAAGGACGTCCTGCCCCTTCTCATCCCGCAGATACTCGGCCGCCGTCAGTCCGCTGAAAATTGCCTTGGAACGGGCGGAAGAGTTCTCCCCCATTTGTCCGAATACAATTCCGATCTTATCCAGAAGTCCGGCTTCCTTCATCTCGTCATAAAGCTCTTTACCTTCACGGGAGCGCTCGCCGACGCCGACGAACACCGAGTTGGACTGCAAATCCTTGTAAACATTATTGATCAGCTCTTTAATCAGAACGGTCTTTCCAACGCCGGCGCCGCCTAAAAGCCCCATCTTAAAGCCCTTCTGCATGGGCGCGAAAAAATCCAGCACCTTGATTCCGGTCCAGAGGTTACCGCCGTTGACATTGATTTCCTCCATGGAGATGGTCCGGTCATAAATGCTCCGTCTCTCCCTCTCCTCAATGGTGTTGTCATCAATCAGCTCCCCGTACGCGTCAAATACCTTCCCAAGGAGCTCGTCATTATACTGCATGGAAAGATTATCCTCCAGACGGTAGACCGGAGTTCCCTTTTTAAGCCCCACAGCGCTTTGAAGAGGGATGGCAGACACCACGTTTCCATCCTCCTCCGCAACCTCAAAACACACTCTTTTTCCCCGCACCTCGGCGTACAAAATATTCTGAATACGGATTTTCCCCTCTTCCACCAGGACCCGCACATTTAATTCCGATACGGAAATGACTTTTCCTACAAGGTTTTCCATCTGTTCCTGCCTCCTAATAAGCTTTTAGTTTCGTAAAGTTATCCAGGACCTTGGCGAACTCCTTATCCTTAAGCTCTCTCCTGGCGCGCTGCAATTCCTCTTCCTCTCTCTCGTCGATCTTCTTTAAGGACTCCGTTGTAATATTCTGCCGTGTAATATTTTCAGCCGCCAGGCTCACCTGGGCGGCAATCTCCACCTCATACTGTAAATATAACTCCGTCAGATCCAGAAGAAGCTCCTGCATATCGCCTTCGCACACAAAGTCTTCCGTGTACTCCTCATTTCCCAGAATCCCTTTCGGCATGGGGAAAATCACCTTACTGACAAATTCCACCTCCGAAGAATTGTGGTAATGGTTATAAATCAGTCGGATCGACGAAAATGCCTTGTGCCTCAGTCCCCGGGACAAAAGGGCCAGAAGCTCATCATGATTTTGCGTGAACTCCTCCCTGGTCTGGTAAATCAGGGTATTGTCATCTCTCAGGCCGTTCAGTTTCCGGCCGATGATGACAGTCTGGCTGTCCGCCTCCGACTCCTGGCGCCATCTCCGGACCAGGTTATTCAAATTTCCGCAGAACCCCAGATCGCTTCCCAGAAGAATCTGCAGCTCCGGCATGTCCGGGTCCATCCGCAGCGCCTTCACATCGAGAATCACGTTCCGGTTATTGAGGATATTGTCCAGCATCTCCAGCACCATCTGCTCCATCTGGGAATACTTTTTCGCCGTTCTCCGGGAGCGGTCCACCCGGAGCAGAGAGTGGAAATTCATGACCTTTACCACATTTTTTAAACTCATACGCTCTCACCCATTACCTCAGAAAACATGCCGAGAATTTCTTCTCTGGATCTCGGGGAATATTTATACTGCATCAGCCGGTCTTCCAGCTTCTTTCCATCTGCAAATCTGGCCCGCATTTCCGCGCTCATCTCCTCCATATTGGCAAGCTGGTACACCTCTTTGCTCTCCAGATAGCTCAAAAACTCCCGGCGCACCTTCGCCCCCAGCTTCTTCATCTGCGGATCCTGCACGGCGCCGCCCAAACGGGAAACGGACAGTCCATAGTTAATGGCCGGCTTCTGGCCCGCCTCAAAGTTTTTCTTGGATAAAACAAGCTGGCCGTCCGTGATGGAAATAATGTTTGTCGAAATATAGTCCGTGATATTTCCGCCCTTTGTCTCCACGATGGGAAGAATCGTGATGGAGCCGCCGTCCTTGTGCTGGCATCCCTTTTCCAGCATACGGGAATGGGTATAGAAGATATCCGGCGGATATGCGTCACGTCCGGGTACTTTTCCGGCAAGAAGGCTGATTTCACGGTGGCAGTCCGCGTGAGTTTTCAGATCGTCGATGATAACAAGAACGTCTCTTCCCTGTCTCATGTAAAGCTCCGCAATGGAGAGGGCCGCATAGGGAGTAAAGAAGGAGACCGGAGGCGCATCGTCATGGAACGTGGCCAGAATCAGCGTGTATTCCATGGCCCCCTTTCTCATCAGGTCATTGTAAAGCTCCTTCACAAGCTTTTTCGGCTTATCCACCGCCACATAAATACAGATTACATTCCTGTTTTTCTGGTTCATGATGGTGTCCAGGGCAATCTGGGTCTTTCCGGTTTTCTTGTCGCCGATGATTAACTGTCTCTGGCCGAAGCCGATGGGATAAATCAGGTCAATGCCTGCAATTCCCGTATAGAGAGGACGATTTACGGTGCCCCTCTCCATAATCGGTATGGGGTCAGTTTCAATGGGAATGGGGCTTAACTGCTCAAACTTTTCACCCAGGATCAGATCCTCGCCGAAAATATTAATCATATGTCCCATACAGAGGGAGCTGTACATGGCACAGAAATCATATCCGGTGGAAACCACCTCATCGCCCACATAAATATTTCCGTTCTGCTGTAAGATAGCGACGGTCACATAATTCTTTCCGATTCCGGTCACGTAGCCCACCGAATGGTCCGATACGGTCACCCTCTCATAAAATCCCACGGACTCCAGTCCGGAAACCTCCAGAATGTAGTCCTTCACCTTTCTCACATGGCCGATCTCGTAAGTGTTGGACAGGCTCTTCATATTCTTTAATTTTGCATTAACCAGATTTTCAATGTATGTACTCATTTCTTACTCCTTAAGCGATAGATGCTGAAATCATAGGACTGATTCTGATAAATAATCTTTAGGCCCTCTGAAATGTTGGCGTCATACTGATAAACCAGATCTTCATCCCTGTTGCCGTCCCCCCGGTGGGGATCGCCTGTGCGAATGTACATCTTCGGATCCTGAGCCGTCCGGATTTCCCGGATAAAGGTCCGGAAATTCAGCACATCAAAGTCCTCATCCTCCCCCAGGGTCTCAAGAAAACGTTCCAGAAATTTAAGCTCTCTGTCCTTTAAGGCCTCTGACAGAGTTTTCAGCTGTTCTTCCGGAGGAATGGTGCAAAGCTCATAGGAAGTTTCCATTTCCAGAAACTCCAGAAGTCTGCATGCAGTGTCATAATCCTCTCTGTTTCCGGTATAGGCATGGCGGCTGCGGATATCCGCAATGATCTGATCCTGGTCCACACCCTTCATCATATCGTTTACCCGCTTGTGATTATCGAAAAACTCATTGTCAATATAGCGGGCGGTTGGTATAAAAAGCTCGCGGGAAACCGGCCTGGGCGCATAAAACGGGGAGGTCTTTAAAGAAAGAACTACCCCCTCCAGGGATGTGATCTCCCGGTTCAGCGCCTTCTTCTTATCTTCCAGCTCCCGGCTTTCCTGCTTTTTCTCCTGTAAATAGCCATTATAGTCCTCCAGCTCCTTCACGAAGCAGGACGACACCTGCCTTTTCGTCACGGTCGCGGCGGAATACAGCACATAAAACAGCGCGCCGTTCATCACCACCATAACAGCAAAAACAATTCCCAGTATAATTACCATAGATGCTTCCTCCGGGACTATACAGTCAGCGGATTAAAGAACAGCAGAAGAAATACAAATGCAAACAAAAGAAGCAGTAACACAGCCAGAACAATTGCCACGATCATAACGCCCTGCACCACATCGCTCTTTGTTTCCGGGTTCCGTCCGATGGCCTCCGCCACTCTGGCTCCCATAATGCCAAGACCAATTCCGATTCCAAGGAATGCCAGCCCCAGCATCATTCCCACTGCACTCATCGTTGCAGACAAAATATACTCCATACCTTTATCCTCCTCTTATTCGTTTGCAGTTCTCTGCTTCCGCGGTTTCCTCCGCTTCCCGGCCGCTCCGGCTCACTCCGCTTCCGTTTTCTGCGGCTTCCGGCTTCTTTGGCATACTCCGCTTCCCGGCTGCCCCGGCTTCTCCGGCATCCTCCGCTTCCCGGCTGCCCCGGCTTCTCCGGTTTACTCTGCCGCTCCGGTTTCCCCGGTATCTTCCGCCCCGGGCTTTGCTTCCGTCTCCGCACTCTGCGGGCCGGCGTTTTTATCTTCTTCCCGGACAACGTCAGCCGAAAAGGCCGATACTTCTGACCTAAAAGCTTCCTTAAGCCTCAGCGTGGCTCCTGCCCCCGCTTCTGTCTTAGCCGCCCCCTGGTCCTCCGCCTTCGTCTTAGCCTCTGCCTTTGTCTCTGTCTCCTTCGGCACTATGATCTGTACCTTTGTCCCCTCTATGTCCGGCTTATCGGTCTGCGCTTTCGTTCCTTCCGTATCCGGCTTTTCTGTCTGTGTCTTTGTCCCTTCCGTATCCGGCCTTTCCGTCTGCGCTTTCAACCCTTCTGTGTTCGAATTATCGTCCTGGGCCTTCGTCCCTTCCGTATCCGAATTATCGGCCTGAGCCTTCGTTTCTTCCGTGCCCGTACTTTCTGTATTTGAGTTTACATCCGTCCCATTCTCCTTTGAAGCCGTTTCATCCTCTTCCCCTGGCTTTGTGGATGGCCTGTCGGCCGTATCGGACGGAGCCTCTTTTGACGGTTCCGTCTTCGTATCAGAATCCGTACCGGATTTGCTTTCCTCCGGCGTCTGAATCACAGTGCTGTTCTGACCGTCTCCCGATGGCCTGGTCCCTGCCACGGACTGACTGCCTGACTGACTTCCCGACTGCTCATTCTTATCCTGAACATTGATTTCTGCCTTGTCACGGGTATCCTGTCCGGCAACTTCCTCCTCCAGGCCCATCTCTTCACTGAGAACGGCAATCTGCTTCCGGAGTGTGCTCACTTCCTCCATAAGCTCGTTTAAGCTGGCTGCAGATACCCCACTGGCACCTCCCCTTTCCGAAAAGAACGGGTTTTCCACCGTAGTTCTGGCCACCGTAATCGGAACGCTGTTTCCTTCAAACTCAACCGTCACATCAATCTGGAGCTTATCAAGCGTGGGCATGGAACCATCCTCAAAGTCATAGGTTCCCACAAAGCCCCGTTCGCTCATCATCACCTCAAATTCCAGATTGTTGACCCAGTTTTCCGGCGTTCCGTTAAAGGACATCGTTACCGTTTTTATGTCGTCCATTTCCGGATCCAGATGCAGCACATAATCATAGGAACCTTCACGGACCGTGGTAATTTCCACCGTGGAGGTATAATTCCTGGTGCTTGCCGTAATCCGGTCCCTCTCCTCAAACACACCGTCCTCATTGACAAAGCCAAGCACAATGGTGTAGTCCTCGTTGGGATCCAGGTCATGGAACGTAAGCTCCGTATCCGCCGCCGACGCGGCAAGGGAAATGATTCCCTCCGCATCGATCACTTCATTAATATCTGTAATATTTTCCGAAGTTTTCCAGAGCAGGAAACGGGCGCTGCCAATGTAATTAAAAGGATCGTAAATGTTAAACTGACAGGTAATGGAATTCCGGCTTGTATCGGCCCTGCGGATATACATATCTGTCAGCAGCGCCATCATTTCATCAGTAATGCCGCTGCCGCCGTTTCCCATTCCGCCGGAACCTCCCATTCCGCCGGGGCCGCCTTTGCCGCCATCTCCTCCGGTTCCACCGATCCCGCCGGTTCCTCCGGTTCCTCCGATCCCGCCGCTTCCTCCGGTTCCTCCGCTTCCTCCGGTTCCGCCGCTTCCTCCGGTTCCGCCGCTTCCTCCGGTTCCTCCGATCCCGCCGCTTCCTCCGATTCCACCGCTTCCTCCAGTTCCGCCGCTTCCTCCGCGGCCGCCCAAACCGCCGTAACCGCCATAGCCGCCGATGCCTCCGGCGCCTCCGGTTCCTCCGATACCTCCGATTCCGCCGCTTCCTCCGCGGCCGCCATCGCCGCCCCGGATAAACAGATCGTAAACCTCTCCGCCTTCACCGATATAGTTTTTCACCCAGTCCAGCTCCAGATAATTTCCCGCGAAATCGAGGGTCTGTTCCCCCAGATCCAGTTTCAGGTTCCCGGTACTGATACTTGCTTCGCCGAGAACCTTCACATTGACCAAATGGTTCATGATTCTGGCATTTCCCGCCTTATCCATGACGATATACACATACTTTTCTGTATTCAGATTTCCGTCATCGGAGATTATACTGTCCCCGCATATGACGAACTTGTCATCATCCAGCTTGATGAAGCTGGTCTGATTCAGGTTATCGGTCTGGTAATGACGTTTTAAAGTATTGACGGTCCCGTCCTCGCTGAGAAGATAGCCGCCTCCGAACACTTCCACCTGATTGGACGCGGGGGAGTAGCCAACGGTTTTCTCCCCCAGGGCATAGGTCCTGCCACCACTTTCCAGCGTATACTCACTGTTCCAGCTCCGCTTTACGGATCCGTCATGGATCACTTCCAGGTTGGTATATGTATTGTCAAAAACAAAGTTTCCGTTCTGCATCGGGTACTGCTCTTCCTGGGAGGCGATCACCTTGACCGCACTCCCCGCCACAAGGCCCGTGGACAGAAGCGTCACAAAACCAAATGCGCCGATGGAACGTCTGGCAATCCCATTTAATTTCCTCATGTTCTCTCCTTTCCCCCTTTGGCCTACCTGTATCTGAAGCTGTATGTGCTCTGCGTCAGATATTGTTCACCATTCTGGTACTGAACAGTCAGAGTCAGAAGTTCGCCTGTCTTGAGGCCCTTTCCTTCCAGCTCACCAATCGCCCGTCCCAGGTCAAAGGTCATATCCTGCCATCCATTTCCATCCGCCGCCGAGAATTTTATCTTAAAGGATTCATTGGCAGATGTGGGAGGCATATGGCTTACATTGGTAAGCGTTAAGGATATCCCGTCGATCATATCCAGGTTATTGCCGTTCTGAACGCTGATGGTAAAGAGTTTTTTCGATGAATCATAGCTCTGATCCATATTATTCATCTGCGGCTTTGTGGTATCGCCCACACTGAATTCTGTCTCATACAGGGAGATCTCTTTACTCGGATCCACGTTTTTCGTATCAATACCGGACACCTGAATCTTAAAGCTGTCGTTGTTTTGCACATGCAGATAAATGGTGTAATATTTATCTTTCTCATATTTATTATCGTTATAGGGGCCATCCGGACCTATGGGTGTATCCGTATCGGTTCCAATGGTCAGTTCCTTCCACGAACCGCTCTGGTACTTGTAGATCTTTACCCGGTAGCTTCCCATAATTTTATCACCGTTTTCAATGACGCCCATGCGGTATCCGTTATCCTGGACGCTTATGGAAATCGGCAGCTTCATATCCGTACCCGTATTCTGAATGCTTCCCTTAATCAGCGTGGTCTCCGGCGCTTTCCGTTCCGGAACGCTGAAGGAAACAGCGGGAGTTCCCAGACTGTCTGTGACGTTTGTTCCATCCTGACGATATGCCAGTTCAGCTCCGCCGCTCAAATCACGGGCCCGTATCTGAAGCTTATATCTTCCTGCCCGCAAAACATCCATATAGGTTCCCGTAAAGGTAAATCTTTCCGGATTGTCCTCGCCGATGCTGGATCTGAGTGAAAAATATTCTTTTGTCGTGCCATCCGAATTCATTCTGTAATACCGTTTATAACGATAAACAGCCCACTTGTCCGTATTTGACGAGTTTTCATCATAGTACCAGTACTCAGCCGCTTCTTCCGTGGGATATCCCAGATATCTCATCATATCCACCATTGCCATATTACTCACCTGCTGGTCGTTTTCATTCACGACTCTGTATTCCAGCCAGTAATCCATAATCCTGTTCAGGCTGTAAGTCACATCAAGATTCTGGCTCTCATAATTGTCCTGGATGTAAGAGGCAGTGAAAGCCTTGGAATCCGGGGAATCTGTCTTTCCCACATTCAGATAGGAGGACATGGTCATATTCTGCCCATACTGCTCTCCCTTAATAGTGACAGAATCACTGTTGTCAATGACATAGACTTTATCTGTGCCCTTAAGACAGTACATCCTGAACTGGTAGGTCTCTCCCGGCTTCATATTTCTCACCGCAATCTTAAAGGTCCGGTCCTCCTCTGTCACTTCGGTTCCCGCCTGCTTCGGCTCCAGGTATGCGGTCTTGTTATCAGCCTTTACCTTATTTGAATATCCCTCCTCGTTGTTACGTACAATATCAAAATACCGGTTAGCCGTATTATCCAGAGGAATATAATCGGAACCTTCCCGCCTATAAAGCTCCAGATAGATTTTGTTCTCATAGCCGCTACCGGAATCCAGAAGCGTCTCGATGCTGTTCTTTGAAAATCTGACCGTAACATCCGCCGTATGGAATCCATACTGGACGGCATTTCTCCTGTCCACATGAGGACGGGTCATGGGAACCGTTATGTTCGCCTCGGTTCCATTTACTGTAATGCCGCTGCCGGTGGCGGCTTCCAGTTTAATTCCCGTCTGTTTCAGTTCCTTAAACACCGGCATTTTATCATCCTGGGTATACGCGCCCTGGGTCCCGTACATATACTCCATAACCGCCGGCCTGTATCGGGTCGGATACCGGGTTGCTTTGTATACCTTAAGGAAGTTCTGATAAATGCTGTGATTCGGATCATTCGATACATCCTCAACCTGATACAGGGACCCCCCTGCGCTGGCCGCATTCAGATTAAGTGTTTCATTGACCTGCTCCGATGCCGCATACGTGTTGCTGTTCTGCACCTGAATCGCGTAAAAGTCATCCCTTGTTCCAGGCGTTGTGATTGCACCATCGTCACTGACCGTCACATCCGGAATACTGGTGTGCAGTTGGCTCAGATTGATTCCGGCGCGCCCGGTATCGTAAATGGCCTCCAGTCTTACCCTGATCTTGCTTCCCGCCACCATGTCGCCAAAAGCGATATTGGTGCTGGTTCCTGTCGCGTTGTAAGCCTGGAATCCAAACTGTTTTAACTGATTCAGTTCGTCATACATCCGGTAATAAAATCCCACCAGATGATTTTTCAGAATATTGCTGGCACTGTTGTCCACATTGAGGTAAATCGTATCTGAGCCTTCCGGCACGCTGACCTGAACTTTCAGGTCCTCCATCTTGTTCCCCCAGAGGGAATCAAAGCGGTGGTCTGCCGTGGGAACCGCAAAATGCGCTTCACTGTCAACCGCTCCCGTTCCCGCGGCCGACTTTCTCTGATCCAGATAAACCTTATTTCCCGTAGTGCGGATTCCGTCAAATCCCTTTGAGCCAAGATAAATACTGTAATTGCTGCCGCTTTCAAACTGATTCGTGTTATTGGTCTCCACGGTTACAGTAAACGCATGCAGCTTGTCGTCCCGGATCCCTGAAAGCTTAAACTGGGTTTCAACAATCTTTTTCAAAGCATCATCGGCCCGATACTCTGTATCCTTGTAGGTCCTGTCGGCGCCTTTCGTGCTTGTTAAAAGGCTTCCCGGAAGCGAAGCACTGAGATAATCCTGGCCAATCTGCTTTAAAATCTCAGTGGGAGTGCCGGCATATACCTCGGGCTTCCCGGCATCTTTGGCTCCTTTCATGGAATCATCCGGGTCATATACAACATAATTCCATATGGTCTTATCCTTTGAATCTGCATCCGCAGGATCCCTAAATTCCGTATGGTCAAGGTAAACAGCCACCTGCGGAACTTCCTTGTAGACAGGAGTGCCCTCACTCCTCTGGAGTCCCTCGCCGCCTCCGTACACCTCGGTACTTACGTATGTATTGATATCGTAGGGGAAGGTCCACGGCTCCGGGCTCACTCCCGTTTCTGTCACCACATGATACATACTCTTCAGCGTGAACGCAAACACATAGCAGTCACCACGCGGGAGAAGATCCGTATAGAAGATTGCCATGCTTTTCAGCGACGGATCCGGGTGGTATGTATATGTATTCGTAGTGGTATCCAGTGTCCGGCACCTGTCCAGCAAATTTTTCTTTTCCGTAAAAACCACATACAGCGGCGGAACTCCCTTCTTTACTGAATAATCCGCCATATTCACCGTAATTTCAAACTCGATCAGATCGGAAGCACTTCCGCTTTTATAGGCTTCAATAATATCCCGTCCCCCGTAGGTGCTGCTGCCATCCAGATACCTCTGATAAGAGTCCATGGTCATGGCATAATAAGTAACTGATACAGTGTCATTATTATCGTTGGGATAATTGGACTGCACCTTAAGGCCTACGGTAGTATTTGCAGATAAAGTCCCGTCAATTTCGCCGGTTTCATTGAGGCTGATATCATTTTTCAGCTCCGTTACCGTTATCGCCGTGTCCGCCGGGTTAAACAGATGCGGCGGTTTTTCTCCCAGATTGATCTCTTTCTCATTTAATGTATCCGTAACAACGCCGCCGTTGGTGACGTTCAGCCTTCTTAAAGGCATACGGTTATAGTTTACCGCGTTGGGATTTAAAAAACTGTTTCCGTATTCACTCACATTACTTTTCAGATCATAGGCATAATCATAAAGAGCCTCCGCACGAAGGGTAATAAACCCCTGCCGCTCATCAATGTCGATTCCGCCTTTCATAAAATCCGCCTTTGTGAGAATTACGGCATTGCTCCACCCCCCGGCAGTCACAAGAGGGCCATGAAAAAACTGGCCCTCTGCTGATGATTTACTGCTGGGATCCTGGAATACCTCACCTGCATTCAGTGAAAAATCTTCCGGATATAAATCCTTAACGACCGTCCCGATTTTGTTGGTTCCCTCCGTATATACACCGAATTCGATGGCCCTTGCGATGGAACGTTCAAAATAATAATCACTGTCCGGATCTGTGGAGTTGATGCCCTCATATGCCGTAACTCCCTTGTATAATCCGATACCCACAACGGCGTCCGACCCCTCCGCAACCAGGGATGTGATCGTGAAGGCGGCAATGGACGTATCCTTGGGAACATCCTCCCCAAACAGCCCTGCGGTTCTCACGGAAGCCGTTCCCAGAAGCTCCACACTGGAAACCATGGTTTCCCCGATTCTTGTCTTCACCGTTCCGTAAAGGCTGATGGAATAGACCGTATCCGCCTTAAGTCCAAGACACTTCACCGGAACATACAGACAGTTTTCCGCCTTTTCCCTCGGCGGGACATTAATGGACCAGCTTCTGTTATAGGTACTGTCATCGCTGCCGGTAACCTTAATGCTGACCGTTTCGTTGGTATCCACGATCACTCCGTTTAAGAGCACCTTCACATCTCCCCAGATTCTGGTGGCGTTCACGGACTGCTCTCCGTCTTCCACGCCTGTGGCCACCACATTCCCGAGGGAATCCTTTAAAACGCCGCTGGTCTTATCCAGCGTATAGGGTTCAAAGGCAACGGCGATGGACCCCGCCGACGCGGAGGAAAGTGAAGTATCCAGCGTACTGATCACATTGTCCTTTTCATTGTCAAAATAAGTCACGGAGGCGCTGATATTATAATTTCCGGCAGGAAGCGCCCCGCCAAAGTACCAGTTTACCTGATTTTTGGTGGATTCCAGAGTCTTAATCACCGTTCCGTCTTCTGTCTTTACAGTGAACACATAGTTCTTAATACTCTTGTCCTTATCCTCCAGTACATCCAGGAAAAGGTCATAGTATCCCTCATTGGACAGAGATACATTTACCTTTCCGATTGCCGGCTTCTTTTTCAGAGTCCTGCCCTGAAGACTGTGGGCGCTTTTGGTAACCTGTCCGCTTCCAAGGCCGCGGAATTCCCCGCTCTCGGTCAGCTCCCAGACTGTGGGCTCTTCCGCAAAAGAAGTGTACAGCTCCACAGTATAAGGAATATCGGTGGTCCAGACTCTGTCCCTGTATTTTTCATCATTCTGATATTTATTTGTAAGAAGCTCCGCCAGATTCACCTCAATGGAGCCATCCTGTCCCACATATTCACTGATCTGTGCGGCATCGCCCTCCCCCTCCGGGAAATCCACATAGACATCCTCGCTCTTTACACGGAGCTTGAAAGATTTGGAATTGGAATAATCCTGCTGATTCATGGTCAGGAATATCTTACCGGAATCCAGGCTTTCCACATCCAGAGTCACGCCCTCGGAGGATGTAAAGAAATTCCTCTTTATAAAAGTCTTCGTCCCGCTGTTTGTGCCCCCGGCCACTTCCAGCCGGTAATCATTCTTTACAATCAGAACATATTCCCTGTCCGCCGTAAGAACATCATCAAACGAAAGCGTCGGAAACGTTCCGCCCGTAAAATCCACGTTATTCTCAGCCTTCACAAGCCTGTTCGTCTTCGCGTCGCGGACTTCCACAACGCCCGTATCCTTAAGCAGTGTCCCGTCATCATCCAGAATGGAAAAAGTGACCTCAAGGGAAGAACAGTCATAATCCATATCCGCTACCCGGATCGTACCAAGGCTCGCAGCCGTATTGGTGGTTCCACCTCCGGATCCGCTTCCCGCGCTGCCGCCTCCGGAGCCCGTCGTGCCGGCCTGGCCCTTTTCTCCGTCCTGACCGGATTGTCCGTCTCCGCCTTCCTCTCCGTCTTCGCCGGCTTCGCCTTCTTCACCTTGCTCGCCTTCTTCGCCTTCTTCTCCTTCCTCGCCTTCCTCGCCTTCTTCTCCTTCCTCGCCTTCTTCTCCTTCCTCACCTTCCTCGCCTTCTTCGCCCTCTTCTCCTTCCTCGCCGTCTTCACCATCTTCTCCGGCCTCTCCGGTCTCTCCGACTGCTCCGGTCTCCCCGGCTGCGCCGGTTTCTCCCGCTTCGCCATCTTTACCATCCTGAACCTGAATATTAAATTCCGGAGGCCGCCAGTTTTCTCCGCTGTTGGACCGAATCGTGATTCCGCCGTTACTCATATCCGCCGCCAGTTCCTTTAAAGTAAAGCGCACCGTACCGTCCGGACCCTTAACATTCTCTTCCTGCAGGTCCAGCACGGCTCCGCTGGCATATGTAATCTTTCCTCCGGCCGCCACGGTCTGGTATACCAGATCACGGTTGGCAACCTGCACAATATCCTTGTCCAGCCACTTAACTTCCAGATAGCCCGATACCGTTTCCGGTTCCCGTCCTGTCAGCTCCAGAGTCATCTTATCAGAAGCCGCAAGAACCTTCTCCTCCGACAGCTGCCAGAGAATTTCCTTGAAATCCATATTATTATTATTGTTATCAATCTGCCAGCCTTCGTTGGCACTGGCCATAACCATTCCGGCCCCAACCCGGTAAAAATCCAGATACCCCTGTCCGACTTCATCCATATTGACAGCCATACCGTCAGAAAAAGCACTGAGGGACCCGTCTGCATAATGAATATAATTATCAGCGCCAATCACATGTTTGTCGCCTTCTATGTCACGAAAAGTAAAAGAAGAAGGGAACTTCCCCATATACTTCGTTCCTGTGGCAAAGGTCAATTCTGCCGGGCTCTGGCTGTTTTCTTCATCCACAACCTCCAGCACATAACCGTCCGCCGGGAAATCCTTCCTGCTGTTTCCCGTAAGCAAATACCCACCAGTGATAGTACCCGCCAGTATCACCGCCACAAGTACTGCTATTCCAACAATCACTCTGCGTTTAATTCCCATACTTCCTCCACCTTATTTCCTTAAATCTCAAATCATAACTTTTTTTAGAAAAACATCAGGCTAAAATAAAACTAGCTTACCATATTTTACACCTTTCTACCAAAAATGTCTACTATTTGGAATGACATTTTAACAGGAAATGTCATGTACGCCAAAAAATACAAGGCCATCCCGCACCCTGTTTTTGCATATTTATTCATCAAAACTTTTTTATGAGACAAAAAAGAGGCAAAGTGCCTTCTCTTTTCCGGGCACCTCACCCCTTCCATCGCATTTTCCTTTCCTGCAGCATCCGGCATCCTCCCCTTCCCGGACGCCTTCTCCTGCTCCATATCTGTTATCTCCCGTCTTCCCGGCTGCAGGCCTGCAGCCTGTGCTCATATTTCTCCTTGGTCGCCAGTCCCCCCCGGATATGGCGCTCTGCTTTATTTACGTCCAGCACCACACGCGCCTGAGCCGCAAGCCCCGGATTAATGTGGATCAGCCTGTCTGTGACATCTTTATGTACCGTACTTTTACTAATTCCAAACCTTTTCGCCGTCTGCCTCACAGTCGCATTTTCATCAATAATGTAATTGGCTATCTGGATGGCCCGCTCTTCAATATATTCTTTCATGGGTCTACCCCTGAAATCGTTTTTACCATCCTATGCAATGCTGCATCAAAATATGTTTTTCTGCTATCTGGAACTTTTCTTTCTGACTAAATCGTAGCTTTCCGCCACCATACGCTTAATTTCATCATCGGGAATACTATTATCTAATCGGACAGAGTTCCAGTGCTCCTTATTCTGATGATACCCCGGCAGAACCGCATCATATGCCCGTCTCCAGAAATCCCGCCATTCCGGATCCACCTTCACGTTGACCCAGACAAACCCGTTTCTCTCATAGGTCCATGCGAAGGCCTTCTTATTTTTCCGATACCGCAAAAGCACCCAGTTATCATCGTGAAACGGAGTGTCCATATAAACGTCCGGCAGCGTCATTCCATAATCCAGTATTTCTTTTCTTTCCTTCATAGATCCCTTCCAATACCAATCGTAAAAATCTTCCGCCTCTGTTACGATACATCTCAGCGTCCGGCAGGCAGATGCCATGTTATAAGTCGAAAATCCTCCGGGTGGCATCTCCTGTTATTCATACCCGGTAATTACGTTCTTTTTGTCGAAAACATTATTATAAACCAGATACTGATACTGTTCCAGCATACCCCCGGCGGATTCTTCTCTGGAATGCCACTCTCCCTTGTGGTCCAGAAAGCCATAGGCATTGATGGCCGGGTACTCCCGGGACAGCTCCAGTAAGAATTTCTCATAGGCATTGAGTTTTACTCCTGCCTGGTCCAAAAGCATGGACCGAAGATAATTGGGAGAAGTTACCACGTCTGTTTTCTCTTCCATATCAAAATTGGCCCACATGACAAACGTGGAATAATACCGTCCCTGTAAATCTGCCATTCCATTTTTCTCTTTCAGATACCGGTCCATGGTATCAGCGATATCCGCCTCCATGCTGGGCTGATGATCACCGAACATGAGAATAATGGTATCCTCCTTCACCCTGGAAAAGTAATCCACCAGTTCCCCGAAAGCCGCATCGGTTTCATGAATTAACGCAAGATACTCCAGAAGCGATGGTTTCTGAAGCGCCTCATCTTCCGGTTTTACTGCTGCCCTGATCTCCGGTTTCTCCAAAGAATACCCTCCGTGATTCTGCATGGTTACATTAAAAATAAAGAACGGCTGGCCAGGCTCCCGCTCCTCATAGAGATGAATGACATTTTGAAAGTCTGAACGGTCACTGACATAAGACCGCAGACAGTCTTCATAGGGAAGTTCATCATCAATGGAATAAAAGGGGGTGAGGCCCAAAAACGGATATGCCACAGCCCGGCGGTAACTGATGGCCAGATAGGGATGGTACCCCATATGGCTGTATCCCATCTCACTAAGTTTCCAAGCCAGAGACTGCTGGCGGCTTCCCGTATACTGCACATAAGGGCTGCTTCCCATGGGGAAGAAATGCAGGCTGTTGCCTGTGAGAAATTCATATTCCGTGTTGGCAGTTCCGCCGCCATATACAGACACCAGAACACGCCCATGGATGGTATTCTCCGTCATGCTGTGAATATTGGGAAGGACGTCCACGTCCGTTTCAAATCCATAAAGGTCCGGCAGGTCTGCAAAAGCCTCGTCCATAATTACGATGATATTCGGGGTATTTCCTTCCCCCGCTCCTTCATATTCAAAGGGAGCCAGAGCCTCACCGGCTGCCTGGGCTGAATAACCCTCCGGGCGCTTCACCCGCCCCATCTTAATAAAGGACGCAAAGGAAAGGAGATATCCCTTTTCCCGGCTGATAATCTGGAGATTGGAAAAATTCCCGACAGTGGGAATCCACACATACACAAGGACACCGGCAACTGCCACCGCCGCCAGATTCCCGGCCACAGTCCGAAGCTTCCATCCAAAGCTTTCAACTCCCAGCGCCGTAAAAACCACAATGATCAAAATTACCGTTTCCAGGGCAGCGGCCACCACCTGCACATCCAGAGCCAGGGTATAATTCCCTACTACATTGACCGCTGTTCTCGCCTGGGCCAGGTCAAAATACTGGAGCGGATTGTCCCGGAGCATTCCATAATAATGATTGGCAATGAAAAGAACCATAAATATAAGAGCTGCAGCAGAAAATGCAATGGCGCCCTGGCGGATAAGAAAAAGAAGCGCCGCTGCCGCCAGTGCACATACAAGCAGATTGAGAACCAGATATACCGGCGTCTGGAAGTCAAACGTGGTCATTCCCAGAAATTCTGCCGCCGAAAACTGTGCAAAGGCAAAGGGGACCAGCAGAACATGACACCACCAGATATTTTTCCGACGCGTTCCGGCGCCCAGATGCAGGGCCAATACACTAAAGACCTCCACGCTCAGAACCATCATCCAGCAGAGCAGAAACTGATGGCCGCTTCCATCGTTATCCATCAGATACCCTCCTAAAGCCCATAAAAGTAAAGCCTTAAGCGCTGCCTGTACCGATGCTCCCAAAATCACAGGTCCGCCCCCATACCGACTGGATTTCCATTCCGAAAACACCCGGTACCATCCGGCCGCTTCTGCCAGAAGCAAAAAGGCCAGGCCAACGGCCGCCGCCATCATCCGCTGGCATTCCATCACCACTGCCTTCCGGCCGTTGATAATCACCCGTTCCACTGAAAGAGAAGCCCCTTTAACGGCTGCCAGGTCAAACCGGATCCCGGTCACGCCTTTTCGTCCCTGGGCCCGGCTGAAGGCAACGGATATGGCCCCCTCGGAAAGCGTTACGGCCCGGTATCCCAGAGAGGGAAGGAGATAAAACTGTGCCTCCGTCTCCGGCCCGCCCACATGGGAGGTTTTAACCTCAATATGCCGCACATTCCAGGGCGTTCCAAAGGTATAGGATATCCATGGGTCATCGGACACCGCCGTCAGCACTCCCCCGCTGTCTGCTTCAAACTCTTTTAAATTTCCATTATTTTCTCCAAACAGCGCATCTGTTTCAATAACCGCCTGTGGAAACATCCGAAGAACCAGTGCCGTCCCGGCCACATCCACCATAAGAAGAGCCGCAAACAGCAGCAGAATCTGAAACCATCTTTTCTTGTACATTTCGTATTTCTCCCTGACAGATTTTGTCCAAAGGAAGATATTCCCCGTGAACAGAAACTATTATACGTAAAAAAATCAAAACCCGCAACGCCCTCTTTTTGCATCTTTCCTATTATTCTTATTGCAAAGCAAAGCGGGTAAGCCCGCCTCATCCCCCACCCCCTCACTCACAAAGGGCCTGCACGCTTTATCATGACAGGTTTTTTCACTAAGCAAAAAGTGTCTCTGCTTCCGGCCAAAGGCCGAAAGCAGAGATCTTTTTTTATCACCTATGAGAGCAGTTCCTCAAGCTTCCCGCGGACTGCCACAATGAAATTCTTGCTGTTGAGAACTGTGGGATTGGGCAGAGTTGTCATAAGCGCCAGATCCTTGGTCATCTTTCCGCTTTCTATGGTGTCGATGGTGGCCTTTTCAAGCTTATCAGCAAAAGCCATCAGCTCCTTGTTTCCATCCAGCTCGCCGCGTTTTCTCAATGCGCCGCTCCAGGCAAAGATGGTTGACACGGAGTTGGTAGAAGTCTCCTCTCCCTTTAAATGCTTGTAATAATGGCGCTGCACCGTGCCGTGGGCGGCCTCATACTCATAGTATCCATGGGGAGACACCAAAACCGAGGTCATCATAGCCAGGGAACCGAATGCGGAGGAAACCATGTCGCTCATCACATCGCCGTCATAGTTTTTGCAGGCCCAGATGAACCCGCCCTCGGCTTTCATGACGCGGGCCACGGCATCGTCAATAAGGGTGTAAAAATACTCGATTCCCGCTGCTTCAAATTTCTCCTTATATTCTTTCTGATAAAGATCTGCAAAAATATCCTTGAATCGATGGTCATACTTTTTGGAAACCGTGTCCTTGGTGGCAAACCAGATGTCCTGTTTTGTCTCAAGAGCATATTCAAAGCAGCTTTTTGCAAAATTTTCTATGGACTCATCCAGGTTATACTGCCCCTGAACCACACCGCTTCCTTCGAATTTATGGACGGAAACGACCTGTTCCCCGGAACCGTCCGCCGGAGTGTACACAAGCTTTACCTCGCCCGGCCCCGGAATCTGCATTTCTGCATTTTTGTATACATCGCCGTATGCATGTCTTGCCAGGGTGATGGGCTTTTTCCAGTTCTTTACACTGGGTTCTATGCCCTTTACCACGATGGGGCAGCGGAATACAGTTCCGTCCAGAATCGCCCGGATGGTGCCGTTGGGACTCTTCCACATTTCCTTTAAATTGTACTCCTTCACACGGGCCGCATTGGCTGTGATGGTGGCGCATTTTACGGCAACGCCGTACTTTTTGGTGGCCTCCGCAGAATCAATGGTAACCTGGTCGTTGGTCTTATCCCGGTATTCCAGACCCAGATCATAGTATTCCGTATTCAGATCAATAAAGGGAATCAAAAGCTCATCCTTTATATACTGCCAGAGAATCCTGGTCATCTCGTCTCCATCCATCTCCACAAGAGGTATAGCCATTTTAATCTTTTCCATTTTAAAATCCTCCTAACTCCTTTTTTGTAATAATTCAGACAGCCTGTGTGACCCTTTTCACTCCCGCAATCGCCGCCGACATTATAAAATCATCGCCACGATTACATTATAAACCGCGCAGCAGATCACGCTGATGGGGACTGCAGCAAACAGAAGGCGGTTAAACAGCGTGTTCCTCTCTTCTTCTTTTCCGCAGGAGCCGAGAATTAAGCTGCCGCCGGAAGAGAAGGGGCTGATGGCGCTGGACTGTGCGCCCAGTACGGTGCAGGCAAAAAGCACGGCCGGATTCAGTCCTGTGGATAACGGCCAGAGCCGGATCCGCCTCATAGGCTGTGTCCACAAGGCCCCGGAACACAACGCCCAGAGCTGCCGTGGGGAAATTGCCGCCTGCAAGGGCGCCGCAGTTGATGGCGACAGCGCCTGTCAGCTTATCCATTTTGGATTCCTCACAGATCGCCAGTGTGATTGGCGCCAGGAACGCCAGTACGGTAAAGCAGGCAGCTCCCATGACAGACAGCACAACGGCCAGCGCGATGGACGCAATAATTACTGCACTCATCATTTCTTTCTCCTCCTGGTCCTTACTCAATGCCCAGCAGACCGGCCGGGATTGTATGGGTCATATAATGAACGTGTTCCTCCGGGATACCATTGTCCACCAGGTACTGCATGTACTCGGCCATGGCAATTTCCCAGTGAGAATTCTCAGTCTGTCCGCCATCGGTATCCACCATAACATTTTTGTAACCGACTTCCTTTATGATTTCCAGATTAGACGGGAGGTTGCTCTTATATTTTCCGCCGCCCATGTTCTGTGCGTAGCAGCGCTCTAAAATTACGTTGTAATCCTTAACCATGCGGGCCTGATCCTCCACAGACATGTCTACGATCCACCACTCCGGATGAGTGATTACAATGTTCTTTATGCCTGCATCTCTGGCAGCTTCCACAACCACAAAGGCCTCTTTGGGAGATACATGGGCGGTTCCAAGAACCGCATTGTGGTCTTTCATGAGGCCGAACACATCCTTTAATTCCGGAACAATCTTTCCGTCACGAACCACGTCCACACATCCGGCAGGATCCAGCTTATTCTTTACCATATGGTTTCTTGCGGACTGAGTCGGAAGCCATACAACCCTGGCTCCCAGCTTCAGCGCCGTATCCACGGCCTTGGGATTGATGCCGCCTACCACTTTGTTGAGGGTAATGCTGCCATACATGGTAAAATCGTTGGTATTACCGTGAACAATCTTGTTGTGGCGGTTACAGAGGTAGGCCCGGTCCATGGTGGTTCCCTGGTGAGTCTTAATGACGATGGCTCTGGCTCCCACGCGGATACCAGCCTCCATAAGTTCAAAGTCATCATATGCACGGAGACGCAGATCCGGATTGGTATGCACATGCATATCAATGACTCCCTTCAGTGATACTTTGCTCATTGTTTTGGCCCCTTTCGCTACATTTGTTTCATAATCGCCGCGTTTTCGTACAGGCAGAGCGGTGAATGCCCTCGCTTTGCTGGGACAGGCTTCACGCAAGTCTGTCTAAACGGTTACTCTGTTTGTGCAATTCACACACTTTGTCGTTCATTTTTAAATTGCCTTTTGACAAAATTTATCATATACTATTTCTGTAATCAGAGAAACACAAAATTTTTAATAGTATATATCGGAAAAACCGATAGCAGATTCCGGAGGGGAGCCATGGATTTAAAAGAGCTGAATTATATCGTCACCATCGCCGATGAAGGCAGTATTTCCCATGCCGCGGAAAAACTTTATATGGCCCAGTCCAGCTTAAGTCAGTTTCTTCATCTTTATGAAGCGGAACTGGGAACTCCCCTGTTCATGCGGACCTCCCGCGGCGTCCGCCCCACCGCCTCCGGTGCCGTGTTCATCGCCCATGCCAGACAGATACTCTTACACTACCGCAGAGCCCAGAGCGAGGTGTGGGATATTGAAGAATTAAAGGGCGGACAGATCGAGCTGGGGATCAGTACATTTCGCGGTACCTATATTCTTCCCAGGGTTTTAAAAAAATTTCATGAAAGGTATCCGGATGTTCATGTGGAAATCACAGAAAAAGACAGTATTTATCTGGAAGAAATGATTTCAGAGGGCCTTTTGGACATGGCCCTCATTGCGCTCCCGAGCCTCAAGTTTAAAAACCCGACCGACTTCCTTACCCGGGATGAGATTCTTATTGTGGCAGAAAAAGGCCATCCTGTTATGAACCATGTCCGCCGGGAACCGGGCGGGCGCTCCTGGGTTTCCCTTGAAGATGCGGCCGCCTATGAGTTCATTTTAGGAGCGCCAGAAACCATCCTCGGTGCCATTGCCAGGAGAGAGTTTTCCCGGCTGGGAATCGAACCCTTTGCCAGGAATACCAACATTACGGCTCCCTTCGCCGCCGCCATGGCCAGAGAGGGGGTAGCGCTGGCCTTTACTTATCACTCCTGTCTGGTTCATGATGACCATGTGGAATATTTAAGCGTGGGAAAAGATGGGGTTTTTCTGGAGCTGAACCTGGCCTATCCGGGCGGCGAATACCGCTCCAAAGCCACCCGCGCCCTGGCCCGGGTTTTCCATGAGCTGTATAGAGGCGGAAATGGGATGTGACCATGGGGAATCCAGCTGTCTTTTAGGCAGCGCAGACAACCTTGCATTTTTTCTCATATTCCTTGACAACTAAAATCAAAATGAATATAATGTCAAAAAATATACGAGGAATAAGAAAATGAACATAAATATACGAACCGCAGTCATAGACGATTGTGAACATATCCGCCCACTTCAGAAAGAAATTGCAGACTTACACCATAAAGGCAGACCTGACTTATTCAAAACCGAAGCCCGCTACTTTACAAAGGAAGCATTTGCCGAAAGGTTAAATAATCCGAAACACACGATCTACATTGCCGAAACTGATAATGGAGAGGTTGTCGGATACGCTTTTGCCTGGATTGTTTCTTACAGAAATCACTCTACATACGTCGACTTTGACTGTTTTTACATTGATGATATTTGTGTCTTAAAATCTCATCAAAGAAACGGAATTGGAAGAAGGCTGTTTGAGCGCTGCCTGGAAAAGGCCCGGGAGCAGAAATGCAAAATGATTGAGCTTGGCGTATGGGGATTTAACAAGGATGCGATTGCATTTTATGAGAATTGCGGGATGACCGCCCGTATCCTCAGAATGGAATATAAATTGGAGGAATAAAAAATGATTATGCATAAAGGAAAATTTTCCAGTATTTATTCTGCATAGAGAGACCGTTTCAAGTTTTGTGTAAACTCAAAAAACCGATATAAGATATGTGAATAGTTACTTAAGGGCGGATGCCGATTTGCGGCTTTCCGCCCTTACCTGCATTATACAGGTTTTGGGATAGTCCCACTCCCAAAAAAGGTAAACGGTAGATAGTGAGTACCTATACAAAACTGAAGCAAACCTGTATGATAGAAACAGATTTGCTCCAGTCTTTATTTCACTTCACTTTTATCAGGCTTGCGGCAATTCGCTGGCAGGCTTGGTGACCAGGGGAGCAGGTCATCCAGAAAACTGCGGTCGGGATCATCCAGATGTTTCGGGATTTCGGTAAGCAGATGCTCAAAGTAATCATACGGTTTCAGATTGTTTGCTTTTGCAGTTTCCGCAATGCTGTAAATGATGGCACTGGACTTTGCCCCGGCAATGGTATCGATCATCACCCAGTTTTTCTTGCCGATGCAGAATCCGCGGATGGACTGTTCCGCAGCGTTATT
>ERZ808046.291-NODE-291-length-57145-cov-11.880564_pt1 | contig 57145 bp, 56 predicted proteins | sample MGYA00380196_ERZ808046 | MGnify/ENA primary metagenome ERZ808046 (study PRJEB31490, sample SAMN06133421) | mouse gut metagenome | isolation source: Z6_2 | host: mice | place: China: Chengdu | collected 2015-05 ... | reverse complement strand
CAATGTTTCCCATTCTCCTGCACCGGCTAGTCCCTGCTGTGAGCGACTCATTTGACTGTATTTTTGAAAAAATATATCATCATCATATTTGTTTTCTTTTCCATATTCTACATAATTCAACATCTTTCACCTCGCTGTAAACTTCAAAGTTTCTGTTCCTTACAAATCCCGATTGAGATTTGATGATTTTTAAGGGAAACATTAGCTGTTATATTTTGTTATTAAAATCTCCGCTAACCCTTGAAAATACTAAGTTTGTCACAGGTGAACTTTCCCTTATAGTTTCCCTCATGTTATATCTTCCCACAAGGCATTACGAATCCTGATAAGGGAAAAAATGAGGGAAACAAAATCACATAAAACATTATAACACATAATATACGGGAATTGGTAAACTGATTGAAATGCTTTCAAAAAATCAATGAAAAGAGGACAGATAAAAGATGAATATGATTTACGCAACATACAATATCCACCATAACAGCATTGACGTATACACCTATGCAGGTTACTTTTTACGGATAGACTGCAACAAGGCAGAAGAAGGGTTAAAAACCACTCCCTGCTCTGAATGCGCCTTAAATGCTCTGGCAATAGATGAACCACTTGAATATGCAAGATTGTACCTTGAAGGAAACATACAGATGTGGGTGGATGCGGAAGATTCATTGGAATTATGGTAATATCTATAATAACTGTATTGATATGCTCAATATTTGCATAGTGCAGCGTTTCAATTAACAAATTGAAACGGATTAACCGAACCGATAACTGCTGATTATGCACGTTATCGGTTCAGCTTTTTCTAATACATTCTTATGACAAAAGAAAGTAAAAACAGTTCAAATTTTTTATTGGGGAAATGTCACAATAATCGTTGTCCCTTTTCCAACATGGCTTTTTACCTCAACTCTGGCATTATGGATTTTAGCGGCGTGTTTCACAATAGAAAGCCCAAGCCCGGTTCCCCCTACTGCCTTAGAATGGCTCTTATCAACACGATAGAAACGCTCAAAAATCCGCTCTTGATGTTCGGGTGCAATTCCTATCCCTGTGTCCTCCACTGATAAAACTACCATGCCGTTTTCATTCTGTATGTTCACCATTACTTTTCCGTTTTTGTGATTATACTTAATCGCATTGTCGCAAAGATTATAAATCACACTGTATAAAAGCTGGGGTATACCGTTAAGGGGAGCCGGAACGCCGGAAAGCTCCAATGCAACACATACGGTATCTGCCTGTGGCTCTAAGCTCTGTACCGCCTTTTCTGCCAATATGTATAGATCGATATTTTCCCTCTGCATATCGCCCGCACCTTCGTCAAGGTGCGAAAGACTGATAATGTCCTCTACAAGCCGTATCATACGTCCGGCTTCATCATAAATCTTTCCGGCAAAAGGTATTTTATCATTCTCCTTTACCATATCGTTTTTCAATAGCTCCGCATACCCGGAAATGGAGTGAAGCGGGGTTTTTAATTCATGGGACACATTAGCGGTAAATTCTCGGCGTATCTGTTCCGCCTTTTCTTTTTCCGTCACATTGAAAAAGAAAAGTGCGGCTCCTTTCACAATGTTTTCAGAAGTGATCGGATCAGCGTCAATTTGATAGCTTTCTCCATACAGCCGGATAATGTTCTCGCCCCGTTCCCCTTGCAAGGCTTTCGTAAGGATTTCCTGCAATTCAAGATTACGGCACAAGGACAGCATATCAGAACCGATACAGTCTGTGTCAGCGTCTAACAGTTTTCTTGCCGCAGGGTTTATACTGATAATTTTTCCTTTTTGATTTAGGAGAATCATGCCCTCATTCATGCTGCCGATAATCGTATTTAATTCATTCTCTTTTTGGAGAAGCTCGGCTTTCTGTCCCCGAAGCTGTTTTTGCTGGCTGTCAATACGCCGTAAAAAAGGGGAAAGCTCATCATAGCCCTCATTTGACAACGGATTATCAAGATCAATTTCATTTAATGGCTTTACTATTTTTTTTGAAACTTGAATAGCTAAAACAATGGAAAGAATCAGCGCAATCACAAAGATAATGCAAATCGGCTGTGTCATGCCTAAAAGGAGAGTCAAAATAGAATTTTGAGATATAGAAAGCCGTAATATAGTGCCATCATCAAGTTTCTGCGCGGAATAAAACGAACGCTCCATCAAAGTAGCAGAATACCGTCTGCTTTCACCATAGCCCGAAGAAAGGGCTTCCCGCACTTCTTCCCGCTCTAAATGATTTTCCATTTCCGCAGTATCAGACGCACTATCAAAAATAACATTTCCCTCTGTATCAATCCATGATATACGATAATTTTTCACTTTCAAATCATGGAAATAATCAATGCCCTCATTTGTAACGCCCTGTGCGGCAAGGGTTGTCTGCATTTTTAGCTGTGCCTGTTCAACATTTGAAAAGTATTCATACAGAACACCCATGAACAGGACAACAGACGCAAGAAAAACAGTCAATGCGACAAGGCAGATTGAACGAAAAATTCGTTTCGTCATACTTCCCCCTCCATTCGATACCCAACTCCCCGTACCGTTTCAATATAGCTCCCACATTCGCCTAATTTTGTTCGGAGTGTTCCAATGTGAACATCTACGGTTCGGGTTTCTCCTATGTAGTCAATGCCCCATATCATTTCAAGAAGCTGATCGCGTGTAAACACCCGTCCGGGGTTTTCCATAAAAGTATGGAGCAGCTTATGTTCTTTCAGTGTCAACTGAACCCGTTCGTTGTTTACAAGTACAATATATGTTTCCAAATTCAATTCTAAATTACCAATTTTTAGCTTTTTAGTTTCTTCTTTCGGACTTGTACGGCGCAATACCGCTTTCACACGGGAAATCATTTCCATCATGCCAAACGGCTTTGCAAGGTAATCATCAGCTCCCAAGTCAAGCCCGGTTACTTTGTCGTATTCGGTTCCTTTGGCTGTCGCCATAATAACAGGAATATCCTCTGTCGTCCCCTGCATACGCAGCTTTTTCAATATGGAAATGCCATCTTCGCCGGGAAGCATTATATCAAGCATAATAAGCTGGGGCTTTTCTGTCTGCAAAGCGTCAAAAAAGCTGTCCGCGCAGTCAAAACCTTTTGCTTCAAATCCGGCAGAATTTAATGTGTATATCATCAGATCACGGATAGAGCTGTCGTCCTCAACACAATAAATCATATAAATCTGCTCCTTTCTTTCCTGTGGCAATATTCCGAACTCAATCATACCATATTACCTATATTTCATCAATGGCGGTATGTTCACCCCTCTTTGTTCCCTGTGATTGAGAACAGAACCCATTTTGCAATATTGACCGCATGATCTCCGATACGTTCAAAATATTTTGCAATCATTAACAGGTCTATGGCATACTCACCGTCTGTTTCGGGCTTGCTGAAAAGTTCAATCAGCATTTTCTTCACCTTATCGAAAAAGGAATCCACCACATCATCATAATCTATCACGGCTTTCGCCATCTGCATATCCTTTTTCACAAAAGCGTCAATACTGTCCGTTACCATCTTAATGACAGCAACCGACATATCATGGATAACCTGTGTGTCGTCGGTGGCGTGGATATTGGCTAATGTGATAATTTCCGCTATGTCTGCGGATTGATCTCCGATTCTTGCCATATCTGTCACCATTTTCAGCGCGGACGATACAACCCTCAAATCTTTTGCCACGGGCTGCTGCTGTAAGAGTAGCTTTAGACACATAGTTTCAATTTCGCGCTCCTTGTGGTCTATCTGAACAGAGAGATCGGGAACAGCCTTTGCAAGCGCGGGATTCCCCTCTGTCAGAGCTTTTGCGGACATAGCAATCGCATTTTCACAAAAAGCCCCCATTGTAATCAACTCTTTATTTAATAAATCTAACTGTTCATCAAATTTTAGGCGCATTATCCAAACCTCCCCGTAATATAATCCTCTGTCCGCTTGTCCTGCGGCATGGAGAATAATTTTTCTGTTTCTCCAAACTCCACCATTTCCCCAAGCAGGAAAAACGCTGTCCTGTCGGAAATTCGGAGTGCTTGCTGCATATTATGTGTCACAATGACAATGGTATAGTCCTTTTTTAATTCTGCGGCAAGTTCCTCTACCTTTGCCGTAGAAATAGGGTCAAGTGCGCTGGTCGGTTCGTCCATCAGCAAAACTTCCGGCTCCACCGCCAAAGCGCGGGCAATGCAAAGACGCTGCTGTTGACCGCCCGACATACCAAGCGCAGATTTTTTCAGCCTGTCTTTTACCTCGTCCCAAATTGCCGCCCCTTTTAAGGAACGCTCTACAATTTCGTCCAGCGCGGCTTTAGAACGGATACCGTGCGTCCTTGCGCCAAAGGCAACATTGTCATAAATACTCATAGGGAACGGATTCGGTTTTTGAAATACCATTCCCACACGTTTCCGCAGTAGGTTAATATCCACATTACCATAAACATCTTCACCGTCTAAGCGGATAGTTCCTTTGATGTGGCAGCCTTCCACCAAATCATTCATTCGGTTCAGTGATTTTAATAATGTCGATTTACCGCAGCCCGACGGTCCGATCAACGCGGTAATTTCGTGTTCCTTAAACGCCACATTTATTTTTTTCAAGGCTTGAAAGTTTCCGTAGAATAAATCCAAATCCTCAACCACGATTTTATCCATCTGTGTTTTTACCTCCTATCTTTTTTGCCACAAACCCGGAAAGCCCGTTTATCAGAATGACAACCACCAATAATACAACCGCAGTTGCGTAAGTCTGCTTGATATACAGCCCCTCGCCCGAAATAGAATACATATGGACGGATAACGTTCTTGCCGATGAAAAAATGCTTGTTGCTATTTCTGCAACGGTTCCGGCAGTAAAGATCAGTGCCGCCGATTCCCCGACGATACGCCCGATTCCAAGAATAACGCCGGACAAAATACCCGGAACGGCGCAGGGCAGGACAATGGAAAATACGGTTCGTAACTTTCCGGCTCCAAGCCCAAAGCTGCCCTCACGGTAACTGTCGGGAACGCTTCGCAAGGCTTCTTCTGTTGTCCGCATAACAAGCGGCAAAATCATAATGCTTAAAGTCAAAGCCCCGGACAGCAAAGACAACCCCAGCCCAAGATATTTTACAAAGAACAGGGAACCGAACAGCCCATAAACGATTGACGGAATCCCGGACAATGTTTCAGCGGTAATACCTACGATAGAAATAAGTTTATTTCCACGTCTTGCGTACTCTGTCAGATAAATTGCAGCGCCAATTCCTGCGGGAACCGCAAACAGCAGAGAAAGCAGCATAATGAACAGTGTATTGATAAGTGCCGGAAGCAGGGACACATTTTCTGTTGTATATTTGCTGTCAAATAAATCCGGCGTTAAATTCGGAATCCCTTTTATCAATATGTATGCAATAATAAAAATAAGCGCAAGCATTGTAATCAATGCTGCAAGGCATACAGAAAGAAAGAGAACAAAAGATTTAGGGTCGCGTCTGTATGCGCACCATTTCCGTTTCAATTTTCCAACCATTTATTTCACCCTCCTTTTGAACAGGGAGAGGGACAGATTGATAATGAGAATGAAAACAAACAGGACAACAGCCGTACCAATTAACGCTTCACGGTGTAAGTCCGTAGAATATCCCATTTCCAATACAATGTTGGTGGTCAGTGTCCGAACGCCGGAAAGCATACTGCCCGGAATAACTGCTTGATTTCCGGCAACCATCATGACCGCCATTGTTTCACCGACTGCCCGCCCAATCCCTAATACAACCCCTGCAAAAATACCGCTCTTTGCTGCGGGAAGAACCGTGAAAAACACGCTTCTTTCATGGGAAGCTCCAAGAGCAAGCCCTCCCTCATAGTAACTTTCTGGGACAGCCCGGATTGAAGTTTCCGAAACACTGATAACGGTAGGTAAAATCATCAGTCCCAGCAGGACAGAAGCAGTAAGCACACTCATACCGCGTCCGCCAAAGGTTTCCCGAATAAAAGGCACTAAGACTACCAATCCGAAAAAACCATACACAACCGACGGAATCCCCGCCATCAGATTAACAGCAGCTTTCAAAGGCGCATAGATACTTTTCGGAGCAAACCTTGCCATAAATACCGCTGTCAATATTCCAATCGGTACGCCAATAACCAATGCCCCAGCAGTTACATAGAGAGAGCCGACGATCATAGGGAGAATCCCATAGAGATTATTTGCGGGTTTCCAGCTTGTACCCAGCAAAAATTTGAAAACGCCTATTTCTTTTATTGCAGGGATACCGCTTGCAAACAGGAATATGCAGATTAGAATTACCGCTGCTATGGAAACAAGGGCTGTCAAGAAAAAAAGCAGTTTCATCACTTTTTCTTTTATATTCTTCATAATCATGCTCCTTATTGAAAAGGGGCGGCGGCTTTCTTACCGCAGCCCCTTAAAATCCTACTGTGATATTTCACTCCAACGAACCGCATTACCCATAAAAATATCTTTTACCTGTTCACTTGTAAGGTTATTTATGGGACAGTCATTATTAACAATCACTGTAATACCGTCCATTGCAATTACGGTAGCGGTCAGTCCTTTTTCCATTTCGGAATCTTTCAGCTCACGGGAAGCCATGCCTATATCGCAGGTTCCGTCTATCGTGTCAGACATACCAGTAGAAGAATCGCTTTGCTGTATCTCAATCGTAACGCCCGGATTTCTCTCAAGATAGGCTTCTTTGAGTTTTTCCATAACCGGGGTGACAGAACTGGAACCTGCTACAATAATTTTCCCCGAATCCATTTCCCCGCTGTAACTTTCCGCGTCAGATACAGAAATATATCCATTTTCTTCAATCACCGCTTGACCGTCCGCACTCATAATGAAGCCGATAAAATCCTGCGCCGCGTCACTTAAACCGTCCTTTGTTGCAATGTTAAAGGGACGCGCAATCTTATATGCACCATTTTTGATATTTTCAATCGTTGCTTCGCAGCCGTCAATCTGAATCGCCTTTACAGTATCATTCATGGAGCCAAGAGAAATATATCCGATAGAGTACAAATCCCCGGCAACAGTCGTCATCATAACAGATGTAGAATTTGTAACGGCGGCGGTGTCTGCTGTATAGTCAATTTTTTCTCCCGCTTCATTTTTCTGCTCGATTCCAAACAGCTCTATGAACGCGCCGCGTGTCCCAGAACCATCTTCGCGGGTAAGTACATTGATCTCTCTTGATGTGTCGAACATGCCGGAATCGCCCCCGTTCTTATTACCGCACCCCGTTAATGCAGACAGCATTAGAACACCCACAAGGGCAAATGCCAAGTATTTTTTTAATGTTTTCATTTTTTTGAATCTCCTTTGCTTTTTATTGTTTCTTGAAGTGACAGCTATATCATACAGGACAAAAATCAAATCCAATATCGCGGCATTGTAAAATTGATGTAAAGTTTTTACAAGCCAAAAATGTCTTAATATAATTTTAGAGGGGCATGTCATCTTGCCCCTCTGTTTCTGCTTTTTGAAGTCTGTTTTGTTTGTCTGTCTGCATTTTCCCTTTGATAATTCTGTAACCGTTTGGATATGCTTTCTTCCTGCTTTTGTGCTTTTTCCCCGTATTGTTTTTCCCATTTATCCGCTTTGCTCTGATAATCGGCATTAGCTGTTTTAGCGGCGGCAAAGACCTTGTAGAAATCATGCACTGTTTGGAATCCATACCGTTTTACAATCCCCGACAGACCGACTTTCAGAAGGTCTATTTCCTCGTTCTTGCGGTCAATCCTACTTTGCAGTTCCCCTTTCTTTGTCAGTTTTGCCAATCCTTTCAGGCTGTCACGTTCCAGTTCCAACTCATTGCGCTCTCGTTCTGCGTCAAAGATAATCCCGTTATGGCGATTCAGTTTCTTATAAATCTTTAGCAGCTTTGGATATGCGGTGGCTTCAGCGGACATTACAGGCTTGGGTGGTATCTGTGGTGTTTCCGACTCTGCTGTCTGTGTTTGGGACTGCAACTCTCGTCGTTGTGTCGATAAATCGTCAGTCGGTTCTTTATGCGTGATTTTTTCCTGCTTTTGCGGTTTATCCGTCTGCGGTATTATTTGTGTTGTTTTTCCCCCGCTTGGTTCTGTAACCGTCTGTTCCGTTTCTTTCCCAAAAAGCTTTGCCGACAATTCCCTTGCCTTATCCAATACTTTAGAAATCAGCAGCGCCAGTACCGTAACAGCAGTCATAATAATACTTCCAAGACGTTCCGGCTGGCTGCCGAATATATCAACCGATTCTCTGATGCGGTCTGCGATATATTTCTTTTTTATCTGTTGTATCTCTGTTTCGGGAACGCCGCTGACGATTGCCCTGTCAACTTCCCTGTTCCAACACATACGCATTTCGTTATCGGCCTGTATCTGTTCTGCTTTCGGGTTGTTTTTCCCTATCTTCTTAGTGGCAAGGTACAATCCGCTGCTGTCGAACACATGAAGTTTTTCTTTGTCGTCTTTTACAAGAAGATTGATAAGGTTGGTATAGAAATGCTTTACCTCGTCAACAAAATCCTCCTGCTTGAACAGCTTGTTCTTGGCGGTAAAGAGATTACGCTCATAGACTTCGCCTTTCTTCACGATTTTACAGTCTTTGCGGACATTTCCGTTTTCGTCTAGTATCTCTTTTTTGGTGCGGACGTGTTTTCCCTGCTCATCATAGAACATATTGCGGGTGGCGGTTTTTTCTATGGGTTCGGGCAACAATTCCCGTTCCGAAAAAATAAGGTGGATATGGTAATTTGTCTTTCGTTTGTTATGGTGCAGTGCTGATACGCACTCCACACCATACTTTTCCTTAAAGCGATTTGTGAAAAGCTGTAGCAGCTTGTCCGGCTCATAAAGGTTGGGAAATGATTCGGGCAGGGCAATGATAAATTCCCTCGCTTCAATGCACTTTCCCTCCGTACCGCTTTTTTGAAACTCCTGCTGGTTGCACTTTGCAAGCTCCGTCCAGTAGCGTCGGTCTGTCGTTTCATAGACCGCATACAGGTTTTCCTGTTTCGCATGGCTGGATATATAAGTGATCCTGCCCCTGACATTATGCAGCTTGCTCATGCGGATAAATGAATGTCTTTGTATTGTGCCTTGTCCTCCCTCCTGCAAATGGCAGCGGAACGGGGATAGCAGCAGTGTCGGCATGACAAATTGTGAGCGGCAGCATAGGCGGCACATTCGCGAACATATCCGCTTATGGCGGTAATCACAAATGCGTCAGCATTTGCAATTCACGCTAGCGTGAATTTGCCCCCTGCAAGGGCGAAATCCCCATTGCATAAACACAGTTTGTGCAATGGGTGTATTTCGCTCTCAAACGCCGAGGGCTTTAAGAGAAGGGAATCTCCCTTGAAACTGTTCGGATTATGCCGGTAAAATCAGCCGCCATGATAGCAAAAAATACTATCATCATGCCCAAAATGATGTCACTATGATAGCAAAAAGTGCTGTCACTTATGATAGTGAAAAATGCAACCATGATAGTAGAAAGTGCAATCAGAAATGTCAGTTGACTTTTTGCAGCCATCTTACATCACATTGAAAATGCCTCCCGAAACATCAGTTGACTTTTTCAACTGAACATACCAAAATCAGTTGATTTTTTAAGTTGGTTTTCCAAAATGAACTTATTTTTTCAACTCGTTTTTGCCATTCCCCTAAATTTCCGCTTGTACCAGAAGGAAGCACATGATATAATCTATTTGCGTGTAGGTATATCATGGCTTCGGTCTGATACATACCATTAGGCGGTTTCGTTAGAAGCCGCCTTTTATACTGCTGATTTTCTTGTAACAGCTTTGACGCTGCTCTTATCCCGCAGGTTCTTCCCCTCGTTCACTTCCATGAACTTCTCCAATATATCGCTTTTGATAAGTACTTTTCTCCCAACTTTGAGAACGGGGAGTTTTTCCCACTCTACAAGATTCCGCAGGGTATTTCTCCCGATACCCGTATAGTCGGCAGCTTCTTCAATGGATAGTGCGATTTTCATTTCGGTCATTGGCTCACCTCTTTTCTGATTGCATAACGCAATTTTATAGTATGTTTACTATAACGCTTTTATAATCTCTTGTCAAGCATTATGAGAATTTAATAATTGTTTTTAAATTGCGTATTGCATTATTGCGTTTTCTGTGGTATAGTATGGATATACCGACAAAGGAGGCGTATCAGCATGAAAGATAAAGAATTGCGCAAGCTAATCGGTAGCAGGGCAAAACAGCGGAGAGTTGAGTTGGGATTAAACCAGCCTTATGTCGCAGAGAAGATGGGGGTAGCCACTTCCACAATCGTGCGCTATGAAGCAGGGACAATCGACAACACAAAGAAGCTGGTCTTGGAAGGTCTGTCAGAAGCACTTCATGTGTCAGTGGAGTGGTTGAAAGGGGAAACAGAGGAATATGAAACTGACATTACGGATAAAAGGGAATTATTTATTCGTGATGTGATGTCCTCCATTCTCTCAAAGCTGCCTTTTGACATGGAGCAGACGGAATCAGACTTTACAAAAGACTTACTGCTGCTGATGTTAAGGGAGTATGAATTGTTCGTGGATTCTTTCCAGTTTGCCTGTAAGAATTTCAAGGACAATGCGGAAAATGCCGCACTTGCACAAACAATGGGGTTTGAATCGAATAAGGAATATAATGAGATTATGTTTCTTAGGGAAATCACCCACACTGTAAATATGTTTAATGATATGGGCGATATTGTGAGGCTCTATTCCAAAAATCCCGAAACAGCTACAACAAGGCTTGCAAATCTTCTTTCTATGGTATCGGGGGAAGAATCCGAATCGGTATAGCTTAGCAACCGGAGTTATGATATACTTACACGCAGAAAGCATTTCATCAGTTCCGATTGCCCCTACGCAACGAAGTTGCGTTTGCGAAAGGAGAACAGATTATGGCAAAAGGTTCTGTAAGGAAAAAAGGAAAGAAATGGTACTACCGCTTCTATGTGGAGGACGCAAGCGGCAACTTGGTACAGAAAGAGTTTACGGGAACGGAAAGCAAGAGCGAAACGGAAAAGCTGTTAAGGCAGGCAATGGAGGATTACGAGGAAAAGAAATTCATTGCAAAAGCTGACAACATCACACTTGGAGAGCTGCTCGATATTTGGGCGGAGGAAGAATTAAAGGTCGGCACACTCAGCAACGGTACTGTGGAAAATTATCTCGGTGCGATACGGTGCATTAAGAAACACCCTGTTGCTGACCGCAGGTTAAAAACCGTAACAGCGGAGCATTTGCAGACATTCCTTGACCTGCTTACTTTCGGAGGGACTTATCCTGACGGAAAAGTGAAGAAAGGATTAAGCAAAGACTATATCCACTCTTTCTCGGCGGTTTTACAGCAGTCATTCCGTTTTGCAGTATTCCCAAAGCAACTGATTACGTTCAATCCCATGCAGTACATCAAGCTGAAACGCAAAGCAGAGGAAGTGGATTTGTTTTCAGAGGAAGATATGGGACAGACAGGCACACAGCCAATTTCCCATGATGATTATGAGAAACTTATCGCTTATCTTAAAAAGAAAAATGTTTCTGCGGTTCTGCCGATACAGATAGCCTACTATGCAGGTCTTAGGATTGGGGAGATATGTGGGCTGACTTGGCAGGACATCAATCTTGAAGAACAGTATTTAACGGTAAAACGGAGTGTCCGCTATGACGGTGCAAAGCACAAAACGATTATCGGACCGACAAAGCGTAAGAAAGTACGGACGGTTGATTTTGGAGACACGCTTACCGCCATACTGAAAAAAGCAAGGAAAGAACAGCTTAAAAATCAGATGCAGTACGGGGAACTGTACCACCGCAACTACTACAAGGAAGTACAGGATAAAAACAGAGTTTACTATGAGTATTACAGCTTGGAGAACACGCAGGAAATTCCGGCGGATTACAACGAAATCTCATTTGTATGTTTAAGACTGGACGGCTGCCTTGAAACGCCGAGTACATTGAGTATCGTCTGCCGGACGCTCGCAAAGAAACTGGACGGATTTGAAGGCTTTCACTTCCACCAGCTCCGCCATACTTATACAAGCAATCTGCTGTCAAACGGCGCAGCGCCGAAGGACGTGCAGGAACTCTTAGGACACTCTGACGTGAGTACCACCATGAATGTGTATGCCCATGCCACAAGGGAAGCAAAACGGACTTCCGCTAGGCTCTTGGATAAAGTGGCGGGCAACGATTAGATACATTCAGAAAAAACTTTCCCTTGTAAACTGCCCATAAGGGCAAAAGCAAGGGAAAATACATAGCAATTCACTGTATGAGGCTTGAAAAGCCTTGAAAAATAAGGAAAGTTCAAGAAATTCATCTACAAATTCCGATTTACCGTTAATTCATCAATATAAAAAACGGAAAATATCTATACACCTGATATTTGTTCATAGTATCGCTTCCTGGGTTTCCACGCAGCTAAATATCTAAATCATCAACATATGTTTTCTAACTTTCACATTATAGCCAAAATTCATCAAACACTAGCTATACATACATCTACGGGGTAAAATAGCGCTGTAAGATCAGCTATAACCGGGCAAAAAGGAAAAAGCCGGCTCATTTTCCAAAAAACAAGCCGGTTCCCTATCCATTTCCCCATTCTCAGCAGGCCTCTAAAACCCGAAAATCCACATAAATTAAAGCTTTTAAGCCGTCTCATTCATCTTCGCCAGCTTTGCCGCCTGATCGGATGTGCTACACAAGTACCTCCTACTTTTATGTCATGCACATATGCCTCTTTATAGCACAATACAAATATACATCCAAAACTTAACGCTATGCACATATGCAGCGATACCCCTGCTACTTACATATTTTTCACAGCAGTCTCAAACTCCTGTTCCGTATCCACAAAGCTATACGGTTCATACTCGCCATATGCTGATGGGCGGCTGATCACTACAAGCTGAATCTTATCATACCCTACAGACCTCATAAGCTTTGTCTCAAAATCCGCCAGATGCGGCCCATGCTCTGTCTGCAGAGCCACACAGCCCAAATCACCAAATTTCTTTGCAATCAGATAACACATGCTCCAGCACCTCCTTAAACTCACTTTCGTTCTTTATCTTACCACGTTCATACTCCTGGCGCAAGCAGTACCCGACCTGACTCTTATATTTCCTTTTATACACATATTTGTGCAACCAGTTGTTGAGCTGGCGGTCATAATATATATTGTACTGGATTTCAATCGGGTAGTGGTAACTGCTCAACTGGAAATATACATGAACTCCCCGGTACCCATCATCCTTTGATTTTCCGCCAGACATATCAGCTACCCGGATATTATCATGCCCAGCGATCCGTAACACATCCTCATAATTATCACAAAGGGTACGAAACCCCAGCATATCATTAAAAACCTTTGCTGCCTGATGGTCCGGGTAATACCTTTCATATTTTAGAATTGCCGACTGGATGCTTTTAATACGATAATCGACTGTAAGTCCGTGAAGCAGCTCATTACCCGCATACCAGCTATGCACGTTCAGCAACTCGTCAAACAAAAGAGTCTTGCCATTATGGCATATTCCGGAAATACGCATCATTGAGGGTTTTTAAGCCGTCTCATTCATCTTCGCCAGCTTAGCCGCTTGGTCAGCTGTGATCAAGGCGTCCAACAGCTCCTGAAGATCTCCGTTCATCACACTGTCAATTTTGTACAGCGTCAGCTTAATCCGATGGTCAGTAACTCTTCCCTGGGGGAAGTTGTAGGTACGGATCTTCTCGGAACGGTCGCCGGTGCCGATCTGGCTGCGGCGGGCATCCGCCTCCTCATTCTGGCGGCGCTCCATCTCCAAATCATATAACTTGGAACGCAGCAGCCGGAAAGCCTTTTCCTTGTTCTGAAGCTGGGATTTTTCAGTCTGACTGTAAATCACAATGCCAGTAGGCGTATGGGTTAAACGCACAGCAGAGTCGGTAGTGTTAACACACTGACCACCATTTCCCGACGCCCTCATTACGTCAATGCGGATGTCTTTATCTTCGATAACAATATCAAAATCTTCTGCCTCCGGCATTACCGCAACGGTTGCGGTGGAGGTGTGAATCCGGCCGCCGGATTCTGTTTCCGGCACACGCTGCACCCGGTGAACTCCGGACTCGTATTTAAACTTGGAATATGCGCCCTTGCCATTGATCATGGCCTGGACTTCCTTAAAGCCGCCGATACCGTTTTCATTGACACTGACCAGTTCAATCTTCCAGTGCTGGCTCTCGGCATAATTGACATACATACGGTACAATTCAGCCGCAAACAAGGCGGCCTCGTCGCCTCCGGCCCCGGCGCGGATTTCCAGGACAATATTTTTATCATCATTGGGATCTTTGGGAAGCAGCAGGACCTTAATGGTCTGTTCCAGCTCCTCCACCTTTTTCTTGGAATCGGAAAGCTCCATCTTGGCAAGCTCCCTCATCTCTTCATCAGACTCTTCCTCCAGCATAAGAAGGCTGTCCTCAATAGCCTGTTTGGCCTGTTTATATTCTTTGTAAGCGTCTACAATAGGAGTTAAATCCGCCTGCTCCTTCATCAGTTTCTGGAACTTTTTCGCATCTGCCGTCACATCCGGGCTGCTAAGTTCCAGCATTAATTCCTCATAATGAATGAGAATATCATCTAATTTGTCAAACATGGGTACCCTCCTGCGGCCATTTTGCCGCCACTACCCGGTCCTGACCGGGGATATCCTTGATAATTTCTATATTGGTAAAGCCAGCTGCCTCAAAGAGGCTTCTGACCGCCGGGCCTTGATCGTATCCGATCTCCAGGTAGATACAACCGCCAGGCTTTAAATGCGCCCCGCTTTCCGCCGCCAGTCTCCGGTAAAACTTCAAACCATCCTCGGCTCCGTCCAGCGCCAGCCGCGGTTCATGATCCCGTACTTCCGGCTCCAGCTCCTGGATAACCTGGGTGGGGATATAGGGAGGATTGGAAACAATCATGTCAAATTCCATATCTCCCGGTATGTTGTCGTAAAGGTCGCTTTGGATCAATCGAAACCGGGACGTCCCGTTATTTTCATCCTCCCAGTCTTTCCAGCGCCGGGGAAGAATCCTCCTGGCATTTTCTCCGGCTACCGCCAGAGCCTTTAGGGAAATATCCGCAGCAACCACCTGTCTGAAATCCCCCAAAACTGCCAGGCTTAAGGCAATACATCCGGAACCGGTGCACATATCCAGCAGCGACGGGCTGTTTTCCATCCTCTGCCGGTCATAAAGCACCCGCTCCACCAAAGTTTCCGTATCCTGCCTGGGGATCAGCACATCCGGGCTGACTGCAAACTCCAAACCCATAAACACCTGTGTTCCCAGAATATGCTGCAGTGGAATCCGGCTGGCCCGGCGTTCTATCAACTCATTAAATCTTTCCTCTGTTTCAGCGCCGGCCTCTTCATTTTCCCTGACAAGAAACATAGCCGGGCTGATACCGGTAACATGAAGCAGCAAATATCTGGCATCCAGCGCTGCTTCTGAGATGCCGTTTTGGGCAAGCTTATCCGCTCCTGACTTCAGGAGTTTTCCTAAGGTCATAACCGGACCTCCGGAAAATTCTCTTTTAAATAAGCTTTCCAGTCAAATACTTTTTCTACAGCGGCAATTGCCACCTCAATCATAGAATCATCCGGTTCTGTGGTGGTAAGGGCCTGCATCCACATTCCGGGGCGGCTGAGGGCATTGACTACGCAGGAATTGCTCCTGCCCGCCAGCCGCAAAAATTCATAGGAAACTCCGGCAATCACCGGAATCAGCACAATCCGGCTCACTGCCCGCATCCACACGCCCTCTACCCGGATTACCATAAAGAACAGGATGCTGATAACCATAACAATAAGAAGAAAACTGGTGCCGCAGCGTTTGTGTTCCTTAGAACTTTTCCGCACATTGTCCACTGTCAGGGGCAGCCCATGCTCCACACAGTTAATGCATTTATGCTCTGCGCCGTGGTACATAAAGGTCCGTTTTATGTCCTCCATATTGGAAATCAGCTTAATATACGCAATGAAAATTAAAATCCGGATCACACCTTCCAAAATTGCCATCACAGTGTCAGATGGAATGATCTTCCGAAAAATATTTGATAAAAACATGGGCAGGACCATAAAAATCCCCACAGCCATTACCATAGAAAACACCATGACAAAGGCCATCAGCACCTTTTCTAATTTCTCTCCAAAGAGCCGATCCAAAAGCAGCTCAAACCTGCCCGGCTCGCTGCCTTCATCATCTTCAAAAAAACTGGCCGACCAGGTAAGAGTTCTCATTCCCAGAATCATGGAATCTGCAAAATTAAACACGCCGCGGACAAAAGGAAGGGACAGTATCCTGTATTTTTCTGTCAGGCTTACATAAGTGTCTTTTTTTACCTCTATCGTCCCGTCCGGTTTGCGGACCGCAGTTGCATATTCATCCCGGTTTTTCATCATAATCCCTTCGATGACTGCCTGGCCGCCAATACCAGAATATTTCAAATAAAATTCCTCCTTGCTTAACAAGTAAACCTGCATGCGCCTGACAGCGGACGCCCCGCCACACATGAAAGCTTGACGGACGCATAGGGCATACCTGAATTTATGCCGCCTTACCGGCGGCGGACTTTCAGAGTAAAAATAAGGGCTGAGCAAGTGTTTCCACTAAGCTCAACCCTATGTGCTCAAACTTATTTGCCAGCGTTAACGCCGTACTTACGATTGAACTTATCAATACGTCCACGAGCAGCGGCAGCTTTCTGCTGACCTGTATAGAATGAATGGCATTTGGAACAAACCTCAACGTGAATGTCCTTCTTGGTAGAACCAGTTACAAATTCATTGCCACAGTTGCAAACTACCTTTGCCTGGTAATAGGCTGGATGGATTCCCTCTTTCATGATTTTCACCTCTCTATTCTTATTGTGCGGTTTCCGACCGCAAAAATGCGTTGCCGCATTTTATTACACCATATGCTATATGCACAGCTTAGTAAGTATAGCATAGAAAATTAGGGATTGCAAGCTAAAACCTGATCTTTTTAGACATTTCCACAAACTCCCGATTGGTGCGGGTTCTTGCAAACAAATCTAAGATCTTTTCTACAGATTCTTCCGGTTTTAAGGTGTTGGTGGCCTTACGCACAATATCTACAGACTCCGCTTCCTCCCGAGTCAGCAGCAAGTCATCTCTTCTGGTTCCGGACTTTAAAATATCGATAGCCGGGAAGATTCTCTTTTCGGAGAGCTTTCTGTCCAGAACAAGTTCCATGTTACCGGTGCCTTTAAATTCCTCGTAAATAACATCATCCATACGGCTTCCGGTATCAATTAACGCAGTCGCCAAAATAGTCAGGCTGCCGCCTTCCCTCATATTTCTTGCCGCGCCAAAAAACCGTTTGGGCATGTGAAGGGCTGCCGGATCCAAACCGCCGGATAAAGTACGGCCGGAAGGGGGTACTACCAGATTGTAAGCTCTTGCCAGGCGGGTAATACTGTCTAATAAAATCGTCACATCCCGTCCGTGCTCTACCAGGCGCTTGGCCCGCTCTACTACCATCTCGGAAACCCTCTTGTGGCGATCCGGAAGCTCGTCAAAGGTAGAATAGATTACTTCCACGTTTGGCCCCACAATGGCCTCTTTAATGTCCGTTACCTCTTCCGGGCGCTCATCGATCAAAAGGATAATCAAATGCATGTCCGGATGATTGGTGGTAATGGCCTTTGCCACCTGTTTAAGCAGGGTGGTTTTACCGGCCTTGGGCGGAGATACAATCATGCCGCGCTGGCCCTTTCCAATAGGAGCCAGCAAATCCAGAACCCGCATGGCTACCGTATTTTTTCCTCCAGGCGTTTCCATATGGAGACGTTCATTAGGAAAAATGGGAGTAAGATTTTCAAAATTAGGGCGGCGCTCCGCCACGCTGGCAGGATAGCCATTGATAGTGGTAATGTATAACAGGGCGGCAAATTTTTCAGTGGGCGCTTTTACCCTGCGGTTGCCCCGGACAATGTCGCCGGTTTTCATATTGAAACGGCGAATCTGGGAAGGAGCTACATATACGTCGTTTTCTCCGGGAAGAAAATTTTCGCAGCGGATAAATCCAAAGCCGTCCGGCATAACCTCCAAAATACCGTTAGCCTCAATGCCGCTGTCCAGCTCTGCCAGTTCTTCCGGGGACATGGCGTCAAATTTGGTACTTCCCGATCCGGTTTCCCGTGTTCCGCCCGGGCGGCTGGTTCTGGTCTGGTAGCTCCGCTCGTTTTGCTGGCCTCGTTCCGGCTGGTAGCTCCGCTCGCTCTGCTGGCCTCGTTCCGGCTGAGAGCTCCGCTCGCTCTGCTGGCCTCGTTCCGGTTGGTAGCTGCGCTCACTCTGCTGGCCTCGTTCCGGCTGGGAACTACGCTCACTCTGCTGGCCGTGCTCCGGCTGGGAACTACGTTCTGGCTGAGAGCTGCGCTCACTCTGCTGACTGTGCTCCGGACGGCTTCCCCGTTCTGCAGGGGCTGCCTTCTCAGCTTTCTTTTCTGACATCTGGCACAGTAGTTCTATTAAATCAGCCTTTCGCATGCCGCTGGAACCTTTAATTCCCTGTGCCTTTGCCAATTCCTTTAATTCTGCCAATGGCAGCGTATTTAATTTTTCACGCATAAACTAGTTTCCTTGCCTTTCTTTGTTGTGTGGTATTTGTTTACCTTGCATTGTATTGGGGATTCTTTCAGAATTAGGGATATGCTGCCGGAGGAACACAAGCCCCCGGCATCCTTTAGTCGTTACACTTATTATATATGAAATTGGAAAAAATTGCAAAGACTTTTTCTCTGTCAATCTGCCGGTAAGTAATCGTTCAGGTAAGGAGCAAAATCTCTGCCATATGCCCCGCCGTCTGTTACACCAGTAATTCCAGCGCCGCCCGGCCTTCTGCGCCGGTAAGCTCCACGCCTAAAATCCGGGCCAGGGTAGGGCCTTCATCAATGAGGTTCATTGTCTCTCTTCTGGCTCCTGACAGAAAATCCGGGCCTGCGCCGGCAAAAAAAGTCTGATAACCTTCTCTCTTAGGATGGAAGCCATGGTTTCCCAAATGGTGGGCCGGATTCTTCTCCTGGTTTACTGTCTCGCAGGCAAATTCCATGCCGTCCTGGAAATACCAGCCGTCTTTGGCCTCCAAAACAAAAGCGGCTTCCGGATCTGCTCCCATAGCGGCCGCTTCTTCCTGGTCAAAAATTTCCTCTATGGGAGAACCCGGCCGTTCTTTCCAGCTTTCCAGAAAACGCCTTACCTCCGGAATACGGGCTTCGTCCTTTACATAGATATTGCAGGAGCCGCCGCTCTCCCTCCCCAGAACCTGCCAGTGACGGACTCCGGTTTTTCCAGGCTCCAGCCAGCCCAGTTTTTTCAGATAATAATTAGGATAAACAATCCGGTTGGTATCCTTCTGGTAATGATCGCCCAAAAGAACCAGATCCGTATCTTCCTCCCACCCCATTTCCTGAAGAAGCTGAAACAGTTCTCCCAACCGGCTGTCATGACGCCGGAAAGCTTCCAGAACCTCCGGGCTGTTTACTCCATAGTCATGGCGGTTGGTATCCACATCGGTCCAGTGAACCAGGGTCAAATCCGGATGGTATTTCTTTATGGAGTACAACAGACAGGACTGAACAAAATTATCCAAATTAGGCTGACGGACACCGTCCAGCATCTTACCGAACCTTCGGTATAAATCCAGCTGAAAGGAAGGAGTTCCATTAGCAAAGGACACGGTAACCTGATTCTCCCAAAAATGATTGGCCCACACTTCCGGAAGATTCCAGGTAATTTTTGCCCTTCCTGTAACCGGCCATAGAAAGGCTGCTGTTTTCATTCCTTTTTTGGCGGCTTCGTCATAAATAGTAGTCCTTTTAATAAATCTTCTCTGCCAGAACCAATCTGGCTTTTTTCGCCAGGGCTGAAAACGAAGATTATTGACAATGCCGGTTGTTTTAGGTGCACAGCCGGTGACAATCGCGGCATGAGCCGGGTAAGTAAGGCTGGGATAGACACTTTCCACGTGGGGACACAAAGCGGCTCTCTCAAAAAAGCGGCGGAAATTTGGCATTTCCTTCATAAAATCTAAATCCCTTTCTCCTACTGCATCCAGGGAAATAATAATCATTCGGCGTGCTTTCATGGTATTATTCTTCATCTGCGGACTCCTTCAGAAACTCCAGGTGCTTCTTTATATTTTCCTCATAGCCGTTTTCGGTAGGGTTATAAAAATGGCGATCCTCTAAACCATCCGGCAGGTATTGCTGCTTTACATAATGATTCGGGTAATCATGGGCGTAAAGATATCCTTTGCCATGCCCCAGCTTGGCGGCGCCTTTGTAATGCTTGTCCTGCAAATGAACAGGAACCGGCATGGTACGAGTCTCCTTTACCGTCTCCATAGCCTGGAAAACCGCCAGACAAGCGGCGTTGCTCTTAGGGGCCGATGCCACGTAGGTAACTGCCTGGGCCAGAATAATCTGGGCCTCCGGCATTCCAATGCGTTCTACTGCCTGAGCAGCGCTGACTGCCACTGTAAGGGCCTGCGGATCCGCATTTCCTACATCCTCGGCAGCGCAGATCATAATCCGCCGGGAAATAAATTTAATGTCTTCTCCGGCATATAACATGCGGGCCAGATAATACACCGCCGCATCCGGATCGGATCCTCTCATGCTTTTAATAAAAGCCGATATGGTATCGTAGTGATTATCCCCGCTCTTGTCATATCGAACTGCCCTCTTCTGGATACACTCCTGGGCCACCGCCAAATCCACGCGGATAATGCCGTCGTCTCCCCTCTCTGTGGTCATAATGCCCAGCTCAATAGCATTTAGGGCTGCTCTGGCATCACCGTTTGCCACGTCTGCCAGAAACTCCAGGGCTTCCTCATCAATCCGGGCGCCATAAGTCCCCATGCCTCTCTCTTCGTCGGTGACGGCCCGGCGCAAAAGCTCTTTGATATCGTCCTTTTCCAAAGGCTTCAACTCGAAAATCCGGGACCGGGACAGAAGAGCCCCGTTAACCTCAAAGTAAGGATTCTCCGTGGTTGCCCCGATTAAGATCAGAGTTCCATCTTCCACAAAAGGCAAAAGGTAATCCTGCTGGCCTTTATTGAAGCGGTGGATCTCGTCTACAAACAGAATCGTTTTCTTTCCATACATTCCCAACGATTCTTTCGCTTCTTTTACTACATCCTCCATGTCCTTTTTTCCGGCTACTGTGGCGTTGATTTGTTTAAATTCTGCACTGGTAGTGTTGGCAATGACCTTTGCCAGAGTGGTTTTTCCTGTGCCCGGCGGGCCGTAGAAAATGATGGAACCGATCTTATCCGCCTTAATGGCCCGGTAAAGAAGTTTGTCCTTTCCTATAATATGCTGTTGTCCCACCACTTCATCCAACCTTCTGGGGCGCAGCCGGGAGGCCAGGGGCGACTCGGTCTCCTGGGCAGTCTCCCGCATATAATCAAATAAATCCATAATTTTTTCCTTTGTCAATCAATAATCAGCTCATCGGCTGTAACAAAAGTATATCCCTGAGCCAACAATGTGTCAACGATTTCCAGCGCCGCTTCCACGGAAGTAGGGAAAATATCGTGCATCAGGATGATATCTCCATTTCCCACTTTCTTCAGTACCCGGTTTGTAATCTGGGATGTGTTCTGATACTTCCAGTCCAAACTGTCCACTGACCAGAAAACCGGCGTCAGCTCCATCGTCTCCGCCAGCTCTTCATTCCAGTCCCCATAAGGCGGACGCAGGTATTCCGGCTCTATACCGGTAATGCCTTTAATCATTCTTCCTGTTTTTTCCACAGATTCCCGAACTGCCGGAATCCCCGCGGTGGTCATCTGGATATGGCGGTAGCCGTGATTGCCGATGAGATGCCCGTCCTCTTCCATCTGGCGGATCAAATCCTCATTTCCTTCCACGCTGGACCCCATCAGAAAAAACGTCGCTTCCACTCCCCTGGCCTTTAAGCCATCCAAAAGCTCTTTGGTATATATCGCGTGGGGGCCGTCGTCAAAAGTCAGGGCCACCACCTTTTCCTCATAACCTATCCCTTCCTGCAAAGTAATGTCCGGTTTATCTGAAGCCATCTCCGACTTCTTAACCGCAATCATTCCGGTCTCTACTGCTGTCTTAAAGCATCCGCTGACTATCATGTAGATCAATACCACCAACAATAAAAGGTCTGCCATTACTGCCAGCAACAAATGCCTTACTTTCCGTCTCATTCCCTCGCCTCCCTGTTCTTAGAAGTATATGCGGGAGGGAGGGAGAATAGAAATATGGGGATGCCGTAAAATGAAACCCGCTCTAATAAACCGCTTTCTTTCATTTTGCAGCATTCCCCATATATTTAGCCTAAGGCTACGTCTAATATCATCATAATTGCAAACCCTATTGCAAATCCAATAGTACCGATATTGCTGTGACTGCCTTCGGATGCTTCGGGAATCAGTTCTTCTACCACAACGTAAATCATAGCGCCTGCTGCAAAGGACAGCAAGTACGGCAAAACAGGATCCAGGGCTGCTGCCAGAAGAATGGCAATCACCGCGCTGATTGGCTCCACAATTCCGGAAGCCGCGCCGGATAAAAATGCTTTTCTCTTGCTAGTCCCTTCCCCTTTTAATGGCAGTGAAATAATGGCTCCCTCCGGAAAATTCTGAATCGCAATTCCAAGCGCCAGTGTCAGGGCTCCTGCCATGGTAATCCGGCCATTTCCGGACATGACTCCCGCCAGTGCAGCGCCTGCGGCGGCTCCTTCCGGAAAGTTGTGAATGGTCACGGCCAGCATCAACATTGTGGTGCGCTTCAATTGACAGCAAGGCCCCTCCGGGGTATTGCTGCCCAGATGCAGATGGGGAATTACCCGATCCATCAAAAGCAGAAAGCCTATTCCTATCAGAAAGCCTGCAGCCGCCGGAACAAAAGCCATTTTTCCCATATGCTCTGACATATCCATTGCCGGAATCAGCAGCGACCACACAGAGGCAGCCACCATCACGCCAGCTGCAAACCCTAAAAGAGCCTTTTGTACTCCCGGCTTTATCTCATCTTTCATGAAAAACACACAGGCAGAACCTGCTGTGGTTCCAATAAAAGGGAGCATTAATCCCAGTAAAACATCCATGTAGAAATCTCCCTGGTTAATTTTTTGCTAATACTGCTTTGTATGATTCTGCCATACCTTTTTCCTGAATCATGTCATAATATCCCTTTACCATGGGAATCATGTCCGTCAGGTCAGCATGCCAGTAATCCTCTTTCTTCATAATCTCTTCTACCGATGCAGTCTTCATAAACTCCATAATCTCGGCTCCGTCGTTTGCCTTGTCAGTTCTGTAGAAAGAAATCAGAGCTGCCATGGAGAATGTCAGCGCCTCCGGGTATTTTCCAAACTTCTCTTTGTACTCCAGAATGGTGGGAAGTACCCGCACCTGGAACTTACTTACAGAGTTTAATGCAATACTTAAAAGCTGGTGCTTAATAAAGGGGTTGCTGAAACGCTCTAATACATCCTTGGCAAACTGAATATCGGTCTCCGTGTTGCCCAGAGTGGGAACAATCTCATCAAAAAGGCATTTCTTTAAAAATGCGCTGACAGTCTCATCCTTTAAGCACTGGCCTACGGTCTCTAAACCGTACAGATATGCGCCTAATACCATGGAAGTATGGCCGCCGTTTAAGATACGTACCTTTCTCTTCTTATAAGGTTTTACGTCGTCAGTCCATACAATGTTGTAGCCCGCCTTGTTAAAGGGAAGTTCATCCTCATGATGCCCGCTGATTACCCATAAGTGGAAAATTTCAGCAGTGTCAATCAGATTATCTGTATAGCCAAGCTGCTTGGTCAGCTCTTCCACTTCATCTCTGGGATAGCCGGTTACAATACGGTCAACCAGGGTGCTGCAAAAATCGTTTTCCGTGTTAATCCAGTTCTTAAAGTCCTGGCCCAGATCCCACAGGTCTGCATATTTTAATACGCACTCCTTTAAATTATCGCCGTTATTGTCAATAAGCTCGCAGGGGAGAAGAATCATACCCGGAAGTCCTGCCTCAAATCTCTTATACAAAAACTGAGTCAGCTTTGCCGGATAAGATTTGGGAGGCATATCCGTAATTTTCTCGGTGCCCAGGTATTCAATGCCTGCCTCTGTGGTGTTGGAAACCAGCACCCGCATGTCCGGACTGGTTGCCAGGGCAATGTAATCTTCATACTGTGTATAGGGGTTTAATGCCCTGGAAATAGAAGTAATGTGGGTATGTTCATTTACAATCTCTCCATTATTGATGCCCCGGAGAAATAAGTTGTATTCACAGTTCTGATCTGCCAGCATTTGGCACATGCCTTTCTCAATGGGCTGTACTACCACGATCTTCCCGTCATAGAGGCCTTTCTCCTGTAATTTGTGGAAGAAATAATCTACAAAACCTCTTAAGAACCCGCCTTCGCCAAACTGAATTACTGTTTCTTTTACATTACTGCTCATTTGGTAACCTCCATACATTATTCTGTAAGCTCTTACATTTTTCTGCAAGTTTACTTATCCTTTATTTACTAAGATTAATATACACTATGTTTAAAAATAGTTCAAGAGTTTTTTCAAGATTTTTGTAAGTATTTACATTACTAACGTAGCAGTTCGGATGGCGGGCTAGAGGATGCCCCGTCTGAACTGCTGCTTATTGACCAGGTTCCTTCCAAGGACAAGTCTCCCCCCTGTCCTCAGGGTACAGGAAGATACAGGTAATTGTGATCCTCTTTGCTGTCTCCAATCATCGCCCGCATCTCTCTCATCTGCCGGCTATCCGGCAAAATCCGGTTCCACCACTGCCAGGGGATGCTGCTTTTTACCGCCTTTTCATCAATAATTCTTCCGGCATAGTAATCCTCATACAGTTCTGCGTATAAATCTGTCATCTCCCCTATGAGTTCCATAGATACCGGATCCATTTTATTTTCGATTTGACGGCTGATAATCTTTTTAATGTATTCTTTTGAATAGATCTCAAAATTCAAAAGAGCCTGATCCGTAAGACCTTGATTAGCCGCCCAGGCAGATACATCTACCTCTTTGGTCCGATAAACCATATTCCCCTTTTCATCCCAACTCATAATCCCATACTGACAGGGGGTAATGCTTAAAGAATCGCTGACAATCTCATAAATCCCATAAGGGTCTTTTTCATTTTCAGAAGCCAGCTCTGCCTCAAGTCTCACTCCAGGGCCGAAGCGCTCCTCACTGAGAGGAATTTGGCTATGCTTTTTCAGCCGTTGGACGTGGAGGTGGCCGCTGACGTAAACCGGCAGGCGGAAACGTTCCAGCAATTCTGCAGCCTCCTGATAATTGTCCAGTGCACAGTCTGTTGTATACAGACTGCTTTGTGGCAACAGGTTATGATGGCCCACTGGAATCACCGTAACCCCGGCAGCTTCTGCTTCCCGAAGCCATTCCTCCATCCACAAAAGTGTCTCCTCCCTGATTCTTCCTCCCACCAGATTTACGGGCTCATACTGGCAGGTATCCAGCATCATAATCCAATACTTTTCGTCCAGCTCATAAATATAGCTTAGGGAAGCTTCATCCCTGCATAAAGCCTGGTCATAGCCGAATTTTCGGTAATACTGATAAAATTCATCCGGTGTCACCGATTGACCCTGTGTTTTCTTATCTCCAAAGTAATAGGAAGCATTGGGGTTATTTATATCATGGTTTCCGGGAATTACCAGAACCGGGATCCCCGTCTCCTGAATACGGGCTAATTTGTCAGAAAGTTCCTGATGATTTTCCGCTTCCCCATTCATAGTAATGTCGCCGCTGAGAATAAGGACATCCGCACCCATATTCACTATTTCATCTGAAAATGCGTCGAAAAGCTGCGGCAGATACTCTATCAGCTTCCCGTCGCTGCCGGCAATAAAGTCTTTGTATGCCTTTCCCCGGTCTGTAATGCTGTGGCTTTGATAGTGAAGATCCGAGGCGATTGCCAACACTGGCGGCTGATAAGGCGGCTCCTGCAAAACTGTCTCCTCGCAAGCCTGATCCCGGGAATCCGGCTCTGTCTGCCTCTCTGGTTCTGATGCCTTTTTTGTTTCCCGGGCAGAGTCCGTCCCTTCTTTTGTCTGGTCTTCGCTGCTTTCTTCTGATCCTACCGTTTTCTCCTGGTTTGTCTCCGTTTCTTCCTGGCAGGGTACGCTTTGATTTATTTCATTTCGAATCTCTTGTCTGTCTTTATCCCTTACCGCCCTGCTTATGATTGCCACCAGACTGACTGATGTCAAAAGCAAAAGCAGCACCGTCAGGGCTGCTCTTAAATACTTTCTTTTGTCTCTGTTCATCCAAACCTCTTATGCTGTCAAATGATCCCCAGTTCCTTCATTGCCCATGCAATTCCGTCCTCTTCCACCGTCTTGGTCACAAAAGTGGCGTATGGCTCTAAGCCTTTGTCATGTTTTCCCATTAATACTGTATTTTCTGCAAATTCAAACATCGGGAGGTCGTTCATACTGTCTCCAAAGACATATGCATCTTTCAGCGGAATCTGATAATAATCCAGAACCCACTGAATCGCCGTTGCTTTAGAGTGGCCTTTTGGAACACATTCGTAAAAACCGTCCCTGTCAATAATGGTAAAGTCCGTTTCTATGGATTGGAAAAATCCCTTCGTGTCACTCATATGGTCTGCCGATATGCAGAATTTATCAAATTCATAGCTGGTCTCCTCCAAAGGAAGGGAGGCGCCTCCCATCTGCCTGTTAACAGAATCTCTCAGTTCTTCCATTTCCGGAATCCGGTAAGGCTCCTGGTTAAAATAGCAGCCCTCTACACCCTCGAAAACAGCCTCTACTTTATAATCCTTTATGGCCTGACGCAGCTTTATCCCTGTCTCATAAGGGACATGATAGGAATACGCCGCCTTTCCGTCTATCATAATGCAGGTTCCGCAGCCGCACAGTGCTCCGTCAGTTTCTACCTGCTCTAAAACCGGCTTTACCAGAATATATCCTCTGCCGGAATTAATAAATACCAGATGTCCCTGCCTGCGGGCTTCCTTCAGCGCCTCCTTGGCGCTTTCCGGAATCCGGCCGTCAAACTCGCCCAGCAATGTACCGTCTATGTCAAAAAATAATGCCTTCCTGCTCATGTTATTTCCTCTCCGTCCCGGCAGAAGTCCAGGACAAATTCATTCAAATACCCCCTTCTTTAATCTTCCCGAAAAACAATCTCCCCGGTTGCCGCATCCATGCTCTCTACAATTGCCAGAGACTCCAGATGAATTCCCCTGGCCCGAATAGCGTCCCCGCCTCTCTGAAAACCTTTTTCCACCACTACTCCGGCTCCTACCAGGGTTGCTCCTGCATCCTGTACCAGTTGAGCCAGACCTTCCAAAGCCTTTCCATTAGCCAGGAAATCGTCAATCAGCAGAACCTTGTCCTCCGGCCCCAAAAAATCTTTGGATACCATAATATCATAGATCCTTCCATGGGTATAGGACTCAACCTGTGTGGTATACACATCTCCGGCAATATTCTTTGTCTTGGTCTTTTTGGCAAAGACAACAGGCACATGAAAATATTGGGCCACAATGCAGGCAATTCCAATGCCGGAAGCCTCAATAGTCAGAATCTTATTAATCTCTTCCCCGGCAAAGCGTTTGCGTAGTTCCTTTCCAATCTCCACAAACATGTCAATGTCCATCTGGTGATTTAAAAAGCTGTCTACCTTCAGAACTCCTCCTTCACGAACTACGCCGTCTTTACGTATTCTGTCTTTCAAGAGCTGCATGGTACATCCTCCGTCTTCTCTTATGGTTATTTTGCTACTGCATTGCTGGTTAAGAAGTTCATTACCTTTGTCTGAAGAGCTGCCAGATCCACCATCTCCTGGCCATAATTCTCAACCAGAACATTAACATCTTCCACTCCGAATTCTTCAGCTAAAGCTGTGTAATCCTCTTCCGAAACCGTTAAATTTTCTTTTTCGGCAATTGCGTCCATTACCAGCTCTACCTTAATGGAGTTGCCAACCTGCTCTTTATATGCCTCCTGGAATTCCTCAACACTGGACATCCCATTCATAGCGGCATAAAATTCCATATCCATGCCGTACATGGCGGCCTGATTGTTCAGCTGTTCCCACTGCTCGCTGTACTCTTTCTCGATCCGGGCGTCAATATCGCTGAATTCACAATTTGCTATCACTGCCTCTAATATGTCATTTTCCATCTGCATTCTGGCAATGCTCTCGTTATTCTCTTTCAGGCTGTCGCGGATGCCTTTCCGGTATGCTTCTACAGTAGAAGCGCCGGACTCCAGCTCCAGGCTCTTTACAAAATCATCATTTAATACGGCTTCCTGCTCTTCCTTTACGGCATTAACCGTAACATCAAAGGCCACCTCCTGGCCAGCCAGATCTTCACTGGGATAGTTCTCCGGAAAGGTTAAGTTTAAGGTCACAGAGTCTCCCTTTTTTGCCCCGATAAGGCCGTCCTCAAAGCCGTCAATAAAGCTGCCGGAGCCCAGCAGCAAGTCACTGCCTTCTGCGGTTCCTCCGTCAAAGGGGACGCCATCCTTCTTTCCTTCATAGTCAATGTTCACCATATCTCCGTCAGCTGCCGCCCGGTTCACCTCCACATAGGAAGCATTCATAGCTAAAACATTTTGGATAGTAGCTTCCACATCCTCGTCGGTAACCGTGGTGTCCATAGGGGTATACTCGATTCCTACATATTCTCCCAAAAGTACGCTTCCTTTCAGGACCTCTTCTTCTGGCAAGGCGGTAGTCTCCGTTGTATCAGAACCTGTGGTTTCTGTCTCCCCCACAGCTTCCGAAGTAGTTTCTGCCGTCGTTGCAGAAGTATTATTGGTGTTAGAACAGCCGGCAAGCACCATCATGGCAGCTGCGCCGCACAGGATCAATCTTTTTGATTTTCTCATAATTTTTAAATACTCTCCTCACTAACTTTATCCATTTTACCGGGAAGGTCTTCCCTTACCGGTTTCTGTAGTATATCACACAGTTACCCGAAAGGAAAGACCTTCCCAAAAATTCACAGTGCTGCCTGTTACAATTCGCAGGCGCATCTTCTTGCCCGGCTGAGCCGTAACTATTTATTAAATGCCCGAAATGCTTTATATGTATTATATACATCCAGCTTGGATGTAAGCTCAAAAGGCGCATGCATAGAGAGAACCGGCACCCCTAAGTCTACGGCGTCAATATCCATGTGGGCTACCAGCTTGGCAATGGTTCCGCCGCCGCCTTCATCCACAGCGCCCAGTTCTCCTGCCTGCCAATAAACGCCTTCTTTTTCCATAATTCCAATAATTTCCGCCATGGTCTCTGCGCTGGCATCATTGGATCCGGATTTTCCTCTGGCTCCGGTGTATTTGGTCAGAACACAGCCCTTATTTAAATAGCTGGCATTTAAGGGCTCATGGACCTGGGGAAATGTAGGATCAAAAGCTGCGTTAACGTCTGAGGACAAGCACAGAGAATTTCGCAGCAGGGTACGGATATTCGCTCCCGCCTGCTCTGCCAGATCCTCCAGATAATGCAAAAGGAAATCGGAATTTAAACCTGTGGTTCCATCTGAGCCAATCTCTTCCTTATCGGCAAAAAACGTAACCGTAGTCCGTGTGGGAAGTTCCGTATCAATCTCTGCCATAAGCGCTGTATAAGCACAGACTCTGTCATCCTGGCCGTAAGCTCCCACCATGCTTCTGTCCAGTCCTACATCGGTTGCCTTAACCGCCGGAACCATCTCTATTTCCGCCCGGTAAAAATCAGACTCTGTAATTCCATATTTATCATTGAGAAGCTTAAGTGCCATAAGCTTTACCGGCTCCTTTACCGATTCGTCCTGGTAGGGTACGGATCCTACCACAATATTCAGCTCTTCCCCCCGAATACCGTCTCCCAGCTTTCTGTCGTTCTGTTTTGATGCCAGATGAGGAAGCAGGTCCGTAATACAGAATACCGGATCTTTTTCATTTTCGCCGATAACAATATTTACGGTGTCACCGCTTTTCTTTACCACCACGCCATGCATGGCCAGGGGAACCGTAGTCCATTGATATTTGCGGATCCCCCCGTAATAGTGGGTCTTAAAAAGAGCAATGTCGTCCTTCTCATACAGGGGATTGGGTTTTAAATCCAGTCTGGGCGCGTCGATATGAGCGCCATTTAAGCGGACGCCCGTCTCCAGTCCCTGGGTTCCAAAGGTGGTGGCAATCAGAGACTTTTTGCGGTTGACATAATATACCTTATCTCCCGGCTTATAAGAAGCATTAATATCGTAGGGGGTATACCCTGCCTTTACCAGGCGGGATACAATGGCGGAAACACATTCCCTCTCAGTTTTTCCTTCATTTAAAAACTTTTTATAGCCCTCGCAGAATTTCTCCGCCTTGGCAATCTGCTTAGGGGCTTCCTTTCCGATATTTGGAGCTTTCCATACTAATTTTTCCGCCAGTTCCTGGCCTTTTGTTTTTTTCGGCATTGTTCTTTCCTCCGTTTACCATTTCGTAAATATTCAAAATATAGTAACTGTTCAGACGGGTGTCTTCTTGCCCGTCTGCGCCGGACAAGAAGCGTCGGATGTCCATCCAATGGGGAATTTGAACTGTTACCACTATAGTTCTGTGCTGTCCAGCGCCAGAGTAAATGGCCCGTCATTAACCAGCTCAATCTGCATATCTGCTCCGAAAATGCCATGTTCCACCTGGTTTACATGCTCCCTGCAACACTCCATAAAATATTCGTAAATGCGGTTTGCATGATCCGGCGCCCCTGCTTTTATAAAGCTGGGCCGGTTTCCCTTTTTACAGTCTGCGTACAGAGTAAACTGGCTTACTACTAAAAGCCCTCCCCCAACATCTGCTAAAGATAAATTGGTCTTCCCGTTTTCATCTTCAAAAATACGAAGCCTGCAGATTTTATCCGCCAGCTTTTTACCGGTTTCCTCCGAGTCCTGGTTCGATACCCCTAAAAGAATTAAAAATCCCTTTTCGATTTTACCGACTGTCTGTCCGTCCACCGCTACTGCGGCTCTGGATACTCTCTGTAATACTGCCTTCATTTTTCTGTCTCTTCTTCCTCCCTCTCAGCCTCCGCAATGGCCATAATTGCTTCGTTTAACGAAAACATCTTGGCATCTAAAATATCTACCATATCCGCGCAGGCTTTCAGCTCCTGAAGAAGCGTTATGGGAGGATTTCCCTCAAATTTATATGCTATTTTGTGCTCTAAACTGGCCCAAAAATCCATGGCCACTGTCCGAATCTGGATCTCCACCTTGGTCTCTACCGGCCCCTCTGTCAGGTAAACCGGAATGGTAACTACCATGTGGTAACTCTTATAGCCATTTGGCTTTGGTCTTTTAATATAATCCTTTACATAAAGAACCGTCACATCCGCCTGTTTTGCTATCATATCCGCTATCTGATAGATATCCAGCATAAAGGAGCAGATAATGCGGATGCCCGCGATATCGCTGAGCTTTTCCTGCATATTTTCTATGCTGACCTCATAGCCATCTGCCTTTAGTTTTCTGACGATACTGTCCGGTGTTTTAAGACGCGATTTAATATGCTCAATCGGGCTGTAATTAAACCTCTCTATAAACTCGTCATTCATGATCTCTATTTTTGCGTTGATTTGTCTCAAAGCGGCGTTGTAGAGAAACATAATCTCTTTCCACCGGTCTGCCGGTCCTTTTTTTCCGCGGCTTTGTGTCATTGTCCCCCACCTCACTTACTGTTGCATATTGTTAAAGCTTTAAGCCCTTTAACAGATCGCCCAGTCCAGTGGATACACTGCCGGTCTCTTTGTAGTCAAACACTTCTTCCGGCTCATCCTCCGGCTCAATTGCCTTCATGCTCAGGCTGATTTTTCCGTCATTTAAACCAATAATCTTAACCTTCACCTCCTGGCCTTCTTTTAATACTACGCCGGGATGTTTGATTCTCTGGCTGCTAATCTGAGAAATATGGAGAAGTCCTGTAAGACCGTTTTCCAAAGTTACAAACGCGCCATAGTCTTTTAATGTCTCTACAACTCCCTCCACAATGGCTCCTACCTGACACTTTGCCACCTTTTTGCGTGTCTCGGCAGCCTGCTTTTCTCTTGCCACCTCTCTTCCCGAAAGGATTAGCCGCTTTTCTTCTTCATCAGCAGTAATTACCGTAACCTCTATGGTCTTTCCGTTCCATTCTTCTAAATTCTCCACATACTCGGCAGCCAGCTTGGATGCAGGAATAAAGCCCCGGATCCCCTCTAAAAATGCGACTGCTCCGCCTTTGACAATCTCTTTAATTTTAACAGAAACCACGGTGCGCTCTTCCATCATCTGTTTTAGTTTGTCCCAGGCCAGAACATCATTGGCCTCCTTCTTAGAAAGGAGAATGTTGCCCTCCCCGTCATCTGTCTTTACCACAGTGGCGCTGATTTCATCCCCTACATGGATGGACTCTTTTAAATTGAATTCCGGATCATCGCTTACGTTTTCTCTGGTAATAATTCCTTCTGCGTAGTATTTTAAATCTACCACTATCCGATCATCATCTACGCCAATTACGGTTCCGGTTAAAATATCTCCCTCCCGTACTCTCCGCAGAGAAGCCTCCAGCTCGTCCGCATAATCCGCCATGGTTTCCGTAACCTGGGGCTCCTGAATATTCTCTTCTGCCATTGTCTTTTCTGTCTTCATTTCTTCTCCCATTGTCATGTACCTCTCTTTTCCATCAATCTCATTATGTCGGGAAAAGTCCCCATTTCCCCATCTACTATTTAAGCACAAAAAAAACAAATTTGCTACAGTTTTAACAAAAATTTAAGAAAGCCCTTTTACCTTATGCCAGAATATGGTATAACAGTTCCGACAGGCAGGAAAATCTGCCGTTTGACGCACCAGAAAGGATCCTGATTCTTATGACAGATAAAATTGATCTTCACACCCACACCCTGGCCAGCGGCCACGCTTACAGTACCTTGGCAGAGATGATTCAGGCCGCCGCAAATAACGGTTTAGAGTTATACGGCTGTTCAGACCACACTCCAACTATGCCCGGCACCATGGGCAGTCTTTATTTTCAAAATTTTAAAGTCATTCCCAGGAAGCTTTACGGCATTCAGATCATTATGGGCGCCGAGCTGAACATTCTGGATCCTGCCGGAAACGTGGATTTGCCCGAAAATGTCCTGGCCCGGCTGGATTACGGAATCGCCAGTATCCACCCGCCCTGCTACAGCGGCAAAACCATACAGGAAAACACTTCCGCTTATCTGAAAGTTCTGGAAAACCCATTTATCCAGATTATCGGCCACCCGGACGACAGCCGTTTCCCTGCAGATTACGAAACCCTGGCAGCTGCAGCGGCCCAGCATCACAAACTTTTAGAAGTCAATAATTCGTCCCTCAATCCCAAGGGGTTCCGCCAAAATACCCGTGAGAACTACAAGACGCTTTTGGAATATTGCCGGAAATACCACACCCACATTATTTTGGACAGCGATGCACACATTTGTTTTGACGTGGGGAATCACACCTATATTCACCAGCTCCTTGAAGAAATAGATTTTCCGGAAGAGCTGATAGTGAACACTTCCCTTAAAAAGCTGGCGGAATTTCTTCCGGAAGGTATTTTTGAACCTTGATAATACAGGAAAGCCGCCAATGGCGGCTTTCCTGATGCAGGGATTCCCTACAGCAATATAATATTGTGTTTCTCACAGACCTTTCGCATATCCTCCGGCCACAGGCTTGCCTGAACTTCGCCTACATGGGCGCGGTTCAAAAGCAGCATACACAGCCTGGACTGGCCAATTCCTCCGCCAATGGTACAGGGAAGCTCTCCGTTCAGCAGCATCTTATGGTAGGGCAGACTCCTTCTGTCATCACAACCAGCCTTTGTAAGCTGCTGATCCAGGGACTTTTCGTCTACCCGGATACCCATACTGGAAATCTCCAGGGCACATCCCAGGGTATCGAACCAGAATAAAATATCTCCGTTTAACTGCCAGTCATCATAGTCCGGCGCACGGCCGTCGTGAGGCTTTCCGCTTGCCAGTTTATCTCCGATTTTCATCAGGAATACACAGCCGTGTTCCCGGGTAATCAGATTTTCTCTTTCCTTAGGAGTGTTATCCGGATACCGTTCCTCCAACTCCTGAGTAGTGATAAAGGTAATGTCCTCGGGAAGGCGTTTTACTGCCTGAGGATATTTATACCAAACCTCATGTTCCATATGTTTAATCACTTTAAAGATAGTTCTTACCGTATCCTTTAAGGTATCCAGATTTCTCTCCTCTCTGGTAATCACCTTTTCCCAATCCCACTGGTCTACATAGCAGGAGTGGAGATTATCCAAAGTCTCATCCCGCCGGATCGCGTTCATATTGGTATATAAGCCTTCTCCAGGCTGGAATCCGTAGCGTTTTAATGCCATCCGTTTCCATTTTGCCAGGGATTGGACCACTTCCACAACCTCATCTGCCTCTCCCAGCAGATCAAACTGAACCGGTCTCTCCACCCCGTTTAAGTTATCATTTAAGCCGGAACTTTTCTTTACAAAAAGGGGCGCGGAAATTCTCTCCAGATTCATTTCCTTGCCAAACTCCTTTTGAAACGTATCCCGAATGTACTTGATTGCCTCCTGGGTCTGACGGACGGTCAGACGCGGGTCATATCCCTCTGGTAAAATCAGCGCCATACTCTTATCCTCCTTGCAGTTGCTTTGCTATATGCTACCACTGAATGAGGATTTCTGCAAGAAAAAATTATTTTTTTCTTCCAGGCGCTGTCTCCAGAATCTCCAAAAGAGCTTTGCTTATCATAAGAGCCGCCGGGCCCAGGACTACGCCCCACACTCCGAAAAGTTCAAGCCCTGCATAAAGGGCAACCAGGGTTTCCAGGGCAGAAAGGCCCATTCCCTTTGCCATCATCCTGGTTTCCAGAACCTGGCGCAAAATATAGCAAAGTACATACAGCCCTATTAAAACAGCCGCTTTCCCTCCCCGCCCGGCAACGAGTTCCACCAGTGCCCACGGCGTCAGTACCGTTCCGGTGCCGAAAAGAGGCAGGGCATCCAGCAGGCCGATGCCGATTCCCAGCAAAATATAATACGGGTTTTTTATTGCCCACAAGCCAGCCATGCAAACTGCCATAGTAAGCAGAAGCACTACCCCCTGGACTCTCAAATAGGTTCTGACAAAAACGCCGAATTTTTCATGTATTACTGCAAACTCTTCCCGAAACAGGGATCTCTTTTCAAATCTGCGGATAGCTTCCAGCTTTCCTAAGGTCAATACTGTGGCCAGAAACATCACCAAAAGGATTACCATTCCTCCCACAATCCACTGAAATACAGAAACCGAGTTGACCATCAAATACGGCATGGCAGCCGCTTTTATGGTTACCCCCAATTCCCTTAGCATATCCTGCATCAGGCAGACCACATAGCCGGATTTTAGATGAAAAATCTCCTCAGCGGACCGGCAGTGACCTGTAAGCCATGTATCAAACTGTTTGATAAGCTGAGGAAGCGCATCGGTTAACAGTTTTGCCTGTTCTATCAGCCTGCAGCCCCCAAAATAAATCCCGGCCCCCAGTGCAAACAGCGCTGCCGTCAGTTCCGCCCCTCCGATAATCTCAATGGGAATCTTCCATCTTCTCTCTCCAATTTTTACAGACAGTTTCTTCTGGATCCACCTGGCAGACGGTTCCAGAAGGACAGCCGTTCCATAGGCGGCAAAAAAGGGAATTACGAGAGGCAGCAGGTATTTGCACCCTGCATACACTGCCCCCGTAATCCCTGCTATAATAAGAATCTTCTTCAGTTTCTCCTTCGGCTTTTCCATGGTCTCACCTATTTCTGATTCGTACTTCCTTTGTACAAATTCTAGTATGAGCAAAACGTGCCGGATTATTCTTCTAAAAGATTTTTTCTATTAATGGTAAAAAATCCGCAGCAGTTCAGATGGCTTTGCCGAAAACGTCACAGCCTCTCCGGTTTCCGGATGAAAAAACGTTAACTCCATGGACCACAGAGCCAGGGAATTGGATTGGAAAGTCTTATTCTGCCGATTTTTTCCATATTTGGTATCTCCCAGGAGAGGAGTACCGTGTCCGGCAAACTGAACCCGGATTTGATGATGCCGTCCGGTATGAAGTTGAATCTCTGCCAGCGATAGCTCCTGGCCGTCCACAATCCTTGTCTCCAGAATCTTATAGGAAAGCTCCGCCCGTTTACTTTCATCCACAGACTTATCCACAATTTGTGAATAATTATTCTTTCCATCTTTTCTCAAAAAATCCGTATATTTCCCCACGCTATCCACAGGTTTTCCACAGAGTATTGCACAATACGTTTTTTTCAAATTGCCTTCCCGGACCTGTTTTGATAAGGCTGCAGCGGCCTTTTGCGTCTTTGCATACACCATAACGCCGCCTACAGGCTTGTCCAGTCTGTGGATAACCCCCACATAAGGCTCTGCCCTCCCTGTGGACGATGTTGTGGATAACTTGTTTATATGTTTCCGCAATTCACTGACCATATCCGGCGCAAAACTATGGCTGGACTGGGCTTCCATCCCCACCGGCTTTACCGGCACAATAATGTGGGGATCTTCATATAAAATCTGAAGCATCTTTTGTTTCCTCTCATAATTTTTTATAAAATCCTTGCATCTTTTCAAAAATAGTGTATAGTATGTAATATAGCACTATGTAGTTTTCAATACTACATCATATTGATTCTGTCTCTCGTTAGGAGGTATTGTTATGTCACGTGAAGTAATAGAATCCAACATTTCCAAAATAAAGGATCCTGGCAGCGCCATCACCCACTTTATTGCCATGGCCATGGCAATTCTGGCGGCCGGCCCCCTTCTTATGAAAGCCGCCCGGGAACCCGGGAATTTCCATGTAATCGCTCTGGCTGTATTTATTATCAGTATGATCTTGCTGTATGCTGCCAGCACAACCTATCACACACTGGATATTTCTCCCAAAATTAACCGGATTCTCCGTAAACTGGATCATATGATGATTTTTATCCTGATTGCCGGAACCTACACTCCGGTATGCATGATTGTATTAGGCGACAGGACCGGCTGGCTGCTGCTGAGTCTGGTTTGGGGCATTGCCATCACCGGCATTATCATTAAGGCCTTCTGGATTACCTGTCCCAAATGGTTCTCTTCCTGCCTGTATATTGCAATGGGTTGGGTTTGCGTCCTTGCTTTCACCCGGATCATACAGGCTCTCCCCCGGGCGGCGTTCTGCTGGCTGTTGGCAGGAGGAATTATCTACACCGCAGGCGGCGTGATCTATGCATTGAAGCTGCCGTTATTTAATGCCCGGCATAAGTATTTCGGCTCCCATGAGATCTTCCATCTTTTTGTCATGGGCGGCAGTCTGTGCCATTATATTATGATGTATGCATTTGTGGCCTGATCGTCTCTTCTCCGGCAGAAATCAAACGCTTTTTCTGTTCCCTGGTGAGCTTTTTTATGGCGGCTTCCCGGCGCATAGCCTCGTGTTTGGTAGCAAATTCTTCGTAATAAGCCAGAACCACCGGCCGGCGGTTCCTGGTGTATTTTGCCCCAATGCCCTGGTTATGCGCCTTCAGCCGCTTTTCCAGACAGTTTGTCCAGCCGCAGTAGAAGGTTCCGTCCGCGCATTGGAGAATATAAGTATAATTCATGGTTTTGCCTCTTTATTGTGAAAATTCCGGTTTTCTATGTAAACGGTAATTATGCTTTGCAACTGCATCATTACCGTCCAGGTTTCCCTGTAATCTATGATGAAGCACCAGCTGGATGCACAAGGTGTTTATACTGTATTATATCACACAATGGCAAAAAGGTGTATGTCCTGCTTTTACAGACTGGTCTTCCAAAATCCATGAAGATTACAGTGAGAGTATACCGCCACCGGTTTGTCGTCGTCCGCTACCAGGAACTCCGCTTCTGCCGGTTTATCCTTTTCCAGCATCCGTCTCTGACAGCCTTTTTCCGTCTGCAGGTAAATCCACTGGATATTGTGTTCGCCGGTCATAGGATGAGGATTTTCTCCTACCTTAACCGTAACTTTATTTCCTTTTACCTTCACCTGAGGAAGGTGTTTTTCCCTGGCTCCATCCGTAGTGTTGGCAAGCAGCAGCCCCATAGGCTGGTCGCAGCACTTGAAATTTTCCTGGTGAGGGCCGGCTATTACCTCTATGACTGCCTGGCCGTGTTCACCGATTAAAAATGTTGGTTCCTGATTTGATCTCATTGTAAATCCCTCCTGTAAAGCCTGCGGCAGGAGGCCGGATATCGAATACCGTTTTCTTCCATAAACGGCAAAACCCATACCGCACAGCAGATTATTTGTGTACAGTATGGGTATCTCCAAATTTCATAAAATTATCCCTGAGCCACTTGTTTTACCAGAATCAGCCTGTCGCCAACGCGGATTTCGTCGCTGGACAATTCATTCATCGCCATGATGCTGTCCACGGTTGTATGGAATTTTTTTGAAATTTTCCACAGGCTGTCGCCGGACTGGACAATATATCCTACAATCCCCGGCATATCCTGAAGCTTTTCTAAATCCAGGGGCTGTTCCGTTACGCCGGTAATGACAGTTTCACACACAGGCTGAAGCACCAGCACATCCAATGCTACCACAGCCTTTACCTCCACGCCGTCGCCGCCTACCATCACCGCAGTAAGCTGCTCTAAGCCCGGAATCACCTGATAGACACTGTCCTCCTGAATCCCCCGGGCCTCCGCCGTACAGTGGAAAGGCACCATATGATCCGCTGACTGAACCGGGGCAGAATCATCGCTGGTCAGGTAAAGGAGGGAAACCTCCACCACGCCGTCGATAATAAGCTGATTCTCTCCCACGGAAATTTCATCTATTTTTACGGTTCCATTGCTATGGCAAATCTGCAGTACCCTCTGGTTCTGATCCAAAGAAACTTTTTCTGCCACCCGGCATTTACAGCCGTTTTTCGTAAGTATCTGCTCAAAACAGGCTTCTTTGGTAACCGGAGTCAGCTCTCTGTCCACTGCGTAAAGGTCGCTTAACAGTTGAGGTTCCTGCTCCTCATAAAGCTTCATATCCAGCTCCAAAACCGCATCCACATCCAGATCCCGCATTTCTCCGTCATAATCCGGCCGCGCCTCTACATCTTTGTGAGCAAGACGCATATTCACCACCGGGATCATATCTGCATCTGCATCTGTCACCTCCACCTCGCCGGAAAACGGAATAGTTTCCTCCCACCATTGTACCGGAGTTTCGTCTCCTTCCCCGGAATAAATAACAAAGACTGCCAGGCTGCCGTCTATCTGCATGCGTCCGTCCACAGGCCGGGCAGAAACCCCGCACAAACGCATTTCCTTCCATAGCAGCTGATCGATGTTAGGCTTATTTCCGGATAACGACATTTGCTCCTTGATGCGTAAGGTATCTTTGTGACGGGCTGCAATAGCCGCAACATCCATAGTCCGGTGCTGAACCAGAACATTTCCGGCGGCGTTGCCGGATATGGGACTCACATCCTCCTCCACATCCACTGCCGCCTCTGTCTGATAAAGGCTTTCCACCCGCACTTCCAGGGTTACAATGGCCTTAACCCCCAGCTTTCTGGCATTCACCATGCCGGTGCTTAAATCTTCCAGCTCAGAATTTAAACTTACATCGTCTCTCTCTTCCAGCCCCGGTACATTGATGGTTTCCTCAAAGGGAATGGTTCCCCCAAGGGTTTGAAGTCCCCCTTCCTCTCTCCGGTAAAGCACCTGAAAGTCCAGTTTCCCTTTTACCAGAACCTTTTCCCCCTGATTTTTTACGGACTCTATCTGAATTTCCCCGTTGTCCAAAAGCACCTGGGCCATATCGTCCATGGTATCCGGCACAATAAAGTCATCATCCAGGGTCACCTGAGTCGTCACATTTCCCTTCCACCGGTTCATATGTATCTGCTTCTTCACTAATTCCATAATACCTGCCCGCCTTTCTTTCCTTAGGAAAATGTATGCAGACGGCGGGGAGATTATGCAGGAACCCGCTGGCGCGGCGGGGAATTTGAGACAGATATCTTCTATATTTTAGTAGTCTTCCAGGAAACGGCGGCGTTTTCCGTCTTTTACATACCCAATACAGGCGTCCAGGTTAACATTTTCAGCGCTTCGGAAAATATTCATGTCCACCCCCGGATTGATTGTCCGAAGCTCTTCAATCAGCTCTTTAATCTCCTGGCGTTTAGAGGAATGAACCTGCTCTTCCAAAGCCTTTTCTCTGGCAATCTGTTCGGTAAACCGGCAGGCGCACTGAAGAAATCTCAGGTGATTGTATTCTTTCCATTCTAAGATCGCTTTTTCCTTTACCAAATACAAAGGGCGGATCAGCTCCATCCCCGGGAAATTGGTACTGTGCAGTTTGGGCATCATTGTGTTAAACTGGCCCCCATACAGCACGCTCATCAGCGTGGTTTCAATGGCATCGTCAAAATGATGGCCCAGGGCAATTTTATTGCATCCCAATTCTTTTGCGTGGGCATAGAGATAGCCCCGGCGCATGCGGGCGCAGAGGTAGCATGGGGATTGATCCACATCCACCACAATGTCAAAAATGTCCGAATCACAGATTTGAATGGGAATATTCATCCGCCTGGCATTTTCCTCAATCAGGCGGCGGTTATCCGGATGATACCCCGGATCCATAACCAAAAACTTAAGACCGAATTCCATTTTGCCATGGCGCAGAATTTCCTGCATACATTTGGCCAGCAGCATAGAATCCTTGCCCCCGGAGATGCAGACAGCAATCCGGTCGCCTTCTTCTATCATATTATAGTCATTGAGGGCCCTGACAAAAGGCCGCCAGATGGACTTGCGGAATTGTTTGATGATGCTTTGTTCGATAATGCGGTATTCTTCCATTGGTTTGTTTCCTTAATCATAGTATTCTGTTTATATGTCGCCGTTTTTAAAGTCTATCTTTTCTAATATTACTTTTAAGAGAAGTACCGTTTTACTGTCCTCAAAGGCGAAGTAGCGCGGACGTTTTGTGTCCTCATAATTGGCTTTCAGATAAGAGGCTTATATCTTTGCAAAAAAATCATCACCTACGAAATACAGACGTCCTGTCAAAATTTTCATAGGCGGCATTTCTTGTTAAATAAGTCAAGCCCCCTGCCATTTCAGAGCAAGAGGCTTTTAAACTTTTTCACGGTCTGTTTATTTTCCGCATGACCGGAAACGGACTACTTTTCAAGGCAGTTGCCTATCTGCTATTATTATACGTATGGTCTGCAAGTATGTCAATCCCCACGAAAAATTGATTTATCTTATTATATTCTGTTCCTCGTTTAAATAAAAAAAATTACATATCATACTACTATCACTCTTACAAGGCATGTGACATCAATAAAAGAAAATCCAAAGGTAAAGCAAATACCCGATAATGCATATTTATTTTCTGTCGAAATTAGTGTTGACAGAATAGCGTGTCATCAATATAATATGTACTAAGATTATTTAGTACATATTATATTGATGAAAAAACTATATTCAGATGGTGTAATCATTGCTTATTTGTTAGTTGATGGGCTCATAAAATCAGGTGATTATAAGATGATGGATTTTATATTGGATGGTATTTGGCAGTTTTTTAATATTTTTTTATTGGGAGCAATTATATGCTTAATATTCAAGATGCTATTCAGAAAATAATACACAGAGAAACTTTATTAGAAATGTAAATAACTAAAAAGCTGTGACAATTTTTGTTGCAGCTTTTTGTTTCTAATTGTATAATAAGCAGCAATAGATACCATCTTTAACTACATGAAAGGATAAGAAAATGTCCGAAAAAAAACTAAAAAATATATCAGTCTTTTTAATTTGTTTAGCTTGTTCAATATCGGCTTTCTTAACTTTAAACAGCAGCAATAAAATGGTCATAGTAAATTTTAGCGATACGATTATCACAGAAAATATAGACAAAGAGCAATCAACTCAATTAGCTTTATTAAAAAGATTGGAACAGCAAGTTAATCAAATGAATGGTGTTAAAAGTTCAAAAATCACACAAAGCAATGAGGGAAATATTTTAGATGTTACAATAATATTATCCGCAGACGCAACACCAACTGATGATTTGGAAAATAGTATTATAAATCTATTAAAAAGGTCCTCGGCATATAATGAATTTGCTATATCATGGTCCCAGTAGGGCCTGTGGCATTCTTTTAATTAATTGATATATAACTGTAATGATCGTAAAATATATACTGGCGATTCAACAGCAAAAAGTCGTTTCCTGGCAAATTAAATTAATATAGTTGATTTTATGTATTATTACAAATGTTCCCGCAGTGAGCTAATTCAAAATTGGACAAAAACTGTTATAGGTCAGGTCCTAACTCTCTGAGAATACTCTTAGAGTACATAGCAATCAACAATGAGATAATGCCTGTGCCAAGTATCACGGCTGCTGTATATTGGCTCAACACTTCAAAGAGCAGCCCGTATATAAGCTGCCCGACCGGCTGTGAACACATAATCAGCGTCATAATGCAGGCTATCACCTTTCCGACCAGATGTGAGGGCGTCTGCGTCTGTACCACAGCCAGCATCTGGATGCTGAACATAGTGGAAGCTATCATCACTGCCATTCCCGTGGAGGACAGCACTGCATATTGCACCACAGGAACACGTTCCGGCAGCATCCCCAGTCCCATCATACATGTGAAGCCCCCGCACAAATATAGAAATACATCTGCTTTACACGGTCTTAGCTTTTTCTCAAACAAGCTGGTCAGCAAACCGCCGGCAATACCGCCAATAGCCAGCAGCCCCTGGGTGATGCCCAGCATTTGGTCTGTCAATGACAGAGTGTCAATAATTATTACGGGAACCCCAATTGTTATCATTGAGGACAGGAATAAATTTAGCCCTGCAATCGCAATACACACCTTGATAAAGACCGGCTTTTCTGATTTTAAAAAGTGAAGACCTTCCCTTAAATCTTTTTTTACAGTCTGACCCAGCTTATTCTTTCCTGTCTGTTTGTGGAAGGGAATGACGATAAACAGTTCCATAACAGCAGATAAGAGAAAACACATAATGCTCACCTGCAATATGCTTTTTATCCCCCATATACCATAGAGCATGCCGCCAATAATCGGTCCGATAAAATTTGCCAGAGATCCTATCTGATTTACAATAGCGCTTGCCCAAAGAATCCGTTCTTTGGGAACAAGCGCAGGTATGCTTGCTTGAACAGCAGGCTGATATGTTCCGGAAATCCCGTAAAGCAGCATTAGGGTGACAGTGAACAAAGGAACCGTCGGCACAACACCTTTAAGGATATAAAATCCCACAATCACCACTGCTGTAAAAAAATCTAATCCAACCATAATATTCCGCTTGTTTACCCTGTCAGCCAAAACGCCTCCCAAAAGCGACAGCACTATCATTGGAAGCAGTGAGAAAGCTGTCACAATGCCGAATAAAGCGGATGAACCAGTCTCCCTGAGCAAATAGAGCGGCAGTGCAAAACGCAAAATGGCATTGCCAAACAGCGATATAATCTGCCCAATTACAATAAGCGAAAAGTCTTTACCATACCTGGCTTTTTTCTCTTTCATGGAAACCACCTCCTGCATTTATCAGTATAAGGCTGGTGGACTCCCCCAAGTCAACAGAAAAACAGGAATTATTTCAGCGGTATCCATACCTCATAATAATTTTCATCTGTCTGTTTCTCTAGTATTACAAAGCGGATAAAAATATACGCTACGCCCCGAAATGTCTCTTGATGCTCTTTTGCCCATCGGTGACACCGGACAAGCATTTTTTCCATAAGCGTATTGTCATTATTATCTGCTACCAATGTAGTGTAAAGACATTTTCCACCCTCTAAGAGTAAATGTTCATTATTATCTGAAGGCGGCCGCATGACAATATACATTCCAGAACCTTTATATCCTGTCTCGTCAAAGGTAACGGCACGAACCATATTTGACAAAATGTCTTCACTCTCTAAGTTCAGATAGGTCAGTACCTTTTCTCTATACTCTTGAAAGGATGATACAGAATCTATGGATTCCCTGGCATAGTATACAGGCATTGTCCGCACTTCAAAGCTTCCATTGTTTGCTGTTGCATAATCATAAAAATCACTTGCCTTTTCAACTCGCCGCAGCATTCCCTGCAAGTGTTCAATTTCATTTTTTAACGCTTCCCTCTGTTCCCATAATATTTCTTCATAGTCCTGCCGGCTGTCCGCCTCTAACAGATTTTTAATCTGAACAGGGGTAAAACCTCTTTTTCTATAAAAATCAATGGCCATAAGGTGGGACATATCGTAAAAATCGAATTCTCTGTATTGGTTGTATTTTTCCCTTTTGGGACGAATCAGGCCGATTTCTTCATAATATCTCAAGGTTTCTCTGGTAAAACCAAGATGATGAGATACCTCTTTTGTGTGATAAATTGCAGCTGTGCCTATCTTTTCAATTTCTGTGATAGCCTCTGTCTGCATTATATTGTCTGCGGCAGGCTTTACTCTTTTCCTTAAATACCGCCTATTGGCAGGCTTCTCTGCATGAGAGGGAATAAACCAGGTCTTTCCCTTTTTGACAGCCCCCTCAACCCGCCCTGCCTCACAGTAATAGGCAACCATCCGGCTTGATATATTCCATATTTTTGAAATTTCTGCGGCAGTCAAATACTCCATATTTTCTTCCTTCTACAGTTTTTATATTTCAGTTATCTGAAATTGGCTCTTTACTATCAAAGATATTAGCCAAGAAGCTTATCAACTGCCATAGAAACGCTGGGCTGAAAGTAAATGTCTTTTCCTCTGTTACATTCATACATAAAATCTTTCAGGGGCTTGCTGGTATAGTTTGAAAAATCTCCATATATCCCAAGCCTGATGCCATAATTAATGAATTTCTGTAATATTTCTCCTGCCAGGCAAGTGCTTAAAACAAAGAAATCATCTACAATAGCCTCCTTATTTATGGCAATATTGGTACAGCCGGTTTCATATTTTACTGTCATAATCAAATCTAAGGCAGACTGGACATCTGTAATCAGCGGTTCGTTGCTGGTTACAATTGCAATCTCCATATTATTTTTTCTTACAATTTCTGTTTTCATTTTCTTCCTCCTGTTACTCATATAAGCTGTCAATTAAATGATCAACCATAAAATCAAAGGTCTCCATATGATTATAGGGGAGAATATCCCTGTTTTTTATATTCATAATCAAAGAATAAATCGCTGATATCGCCAGCTCCGGATCAACTTTAAGCTTCAAATAAGGTTGTCCAAGAAAAAGCTGTTTGCTCATATTGTCAGATGACTCAATTTTTCCAATCTGCTCTCCGGTTAACCTGTTCATGAAAATCGTAAAATCCACGGGATCAGAATGATATAAAAAATTGTTCTTATCGTATTCCCGATAAATAAGTTTCAGAGCTTTTGCAACGCCGTACTTATCTTTTTGCCTTTCCATTGCCTGGAAAGCCGCATCACAGATTTCTTCCTGGACAGAACACAAAACTTCACAGAAAAGGGCTTCTTTTGATTCAAAGAAAAGGTAAAATGCCCCCTTTGAAATGCCCGCCTGCCTGCAAAGTTCATCTACACTGGTCTTTTTGTAGCCATACTGTGTCCAGCTCTGTTTGCAGGCTTCCTGTAAACTCCTTTTGATATTCTCTTTTTCTCGTTCTGTAAAGCCTCTTGCCATAAATCGTCCCCTTGTCTATGACTCAAAATACTATTTTAGTCATACAAATAATATAACATGTATTTTAATAAAGTCAAGTAATAATCTAAAAATTTTGTAAATGCTACTTTTCCTATAAAAGCTACTGTAAGACAAACGCGAAAAAGGGAATATGACAAAATGAAATCATCAACCTCTTTCTTTCATTTTGCCATATTCCCCATGATTATCTATATATCTTAAGTCGCTATTTCGAATCCGTCCGCTCCACGGTAAGCTTTTCCACCAGCCCTTCCAGTTCCCGAATCCGCTCTTCCAATTCCGCAATCTTTCTGGTATTATCCCCCAGACTCCGGACAGAGGCGTATCGTTCTTCCTTCGGCAGGGGAACACCGTCTTTTTTTACCGGGCGCGCCGGGATTCCCACGGCGGTAACATTGCTCTCCAAAGGTTTTAACAGCACTGCATTTGCGGCAATGTTACAGTTGTCCCCCACTTCAAAGGCTCCCAAAATCTTGGCGCCCGCCCCTACCGTAACATTATTGCCCAGAGTGGGGTGACGCTTTCCTTTATTTAAGCCCACGCCTCCCAGGGTAACACCCTGGTAGATCGTGCAATTATCGCCTACCACAGCCGTCTCACCGATTACCACACCGGTACCGTGGTCGATCAAAATGCCCCGGCCTAGTTCTGCGCCAGGGTGGATCTCAATCAATGTAAAAAATCTTGCCAGCTGGGACAGTAGGCGTGCGATAAACAGCATATGATGCTTATAAAACCAATGGGCAAAACGGTGCCAAATCAGCGCATGAACGCCCTGATACAGCAGCAGCACCTCCAGAGCGCTTCTGGCGGCCGGGTCTCTGGCCTGCACCGCTTTTACATCCAGCCATATATCTTTTAATAACATATCAAAACCTTCCTTTCAGGAACAGGATATTCCAAGTATGTTCTCACCAATCTGATGGCATACCTTGCCAAGTGTTCACATTACATCATATGGTTCAGAGCTGAGAAAGGATTCCATAATGTTTCAGCGCCTGCCAAATCCCATCCTGGTCTATATGGGAAGTCACATAGTCTGCCTGCAGTTTCACTGCCTCATCCGCATTTCCCATAGCCACTCCCACAGCGGCATATCGCAGCATATCCGTATCATTTCCTCCATCTCCAAATGCCATGATCTCCTCCCTGGCTATTTCAAAGTGTTCCAGCATCTGCCGGATGCCTGCCACCTTTCCGCCTTTCTCCGGAATAATGTCAAAACCGTAGGGATTCCATTTTGTCATTTTGCAGCCAGAAAGCCTGGATACCAGGGATCGTACACGCTCTTCCTCCCCATATGCAATGTATTGATATACCTTTTCCCCTGTATAAATACCGATTTCCGGGAGAGGCGTTGAGATCCCTTTTTGCGCCGCCTCCACCATAGAGTTGACGAAATTAATGTACATGCGGTTTCTCTCTATAATCATTACCGGCAGCTCCATCTCTTCGAAGGCTTCCGTCATCTTTTTTGTATCTTCTGGTCCAATGGGTACATCATACACAATTGTTTTATTGGCATCCATACAAATTTGCCCATTTAAAGTGACATATCCGTCAAAAGGCAGCCCTTTCACCGGCAGCTTTTCCAGTTGGGACATGTGACGGCCTGTAGCTGCAAAAATTTTTATTCCCTTTTCCTTTAATTGGCGGATTGCATCTTTCGTACTGGCGGGAACATCCCCTATCTGGTGGGAAAGAAGGGTTCCGTCTATGTCAAAAAATATGGCTTTTATCATGATAAAGATCTCCTTTTACATTTCTGTTCTGCCACGACATTACCCATTTTATCATTTAGAAAAAGTATTGTCTATACAATATTTTTTGTATTCCCTGTAGTAAAAGAAAACCGAAATTGCTGCAGCCACTGTCCAGCCAACCGGCCATGCACACCATATGCCCACAGCGCTCTTTGTCCAGCCTGATAATAAAAAGACTAAAGCCACACGCAAAATTAAATCCGTAAATGTGGCGGCCATAAATTGGCCCATTGCGCTGATACCCCGAAGAATTCCATCTGCCGCCAGTTTTGCAGACACAATAAAATAAAAGGGAGATAAAATCCATAAAAATTGCCGCCCTGTTGCCAAAGCAGCAGCGGAATCCTTTTCCATGAACAAAAGGAGAAGATATTTTCCAAAAAAAAGATACAAAACACAGAACGGAATACACAGACGCCACACCATTTTAATTCCTGCAAGAAAGCCTTCCCTTATCCGTTCATATTTTCCGGCCCCCAGATTCTGTGCTGAATAGTTAGAAATTCCGTTGCCGATTGTGGTAAATGACGTAATTACCAAGTTATTTAATTTTACCGCAGCAGAATATCCTGCCATAACGGAAGCGCCAAATCCGTTGATCACGCTCTGAATTAAAATATTTCCTATAGAGATAAAGCTTTGCTGCAAAATGCTTGGTATGGCAATTACTGCAATCTTTTTCAGCAGTTCTGTATCAAATAATGCCGGTTTTCCCTGGCACGGAATTTTCTGAAGCCTTTTCCATATGGCCAATACTGCCATGACACAGCTGACGCCCTGGCACAAAAAGGTTGCCCATGCCACGCCTGCCACACCCATATGAAATGCCTTCACAAACAAAATATCTACTGCTATATTAGATGTGGAAGATACTGCCAGAAAATAAAAAGGCGTCTTGGAATCCCCCAAAGCCGAAAAAATTCCCGTTGCAATATTATAAAAAAACACAAAGGGAAGGCCCCATATATAGATGTCAAGATACAGCTTTGAGTCTGCAAACACTTCTTTGGGAGTCCGAATCAGATGAAGCAGAGGATTGCAGCCCAAAATGCCTGCAATCATCAGCGCCCCGCAGATAGATCCGCTAAAAATGCAGGCAGTGGTTACAGCGGTCTTCAGCCTGCTGTATTCTTTTGCGCCAAATAATTGGGAAACCACAACGGAGCACCCCATATTGCAGCCAAAGGCAAAGGCAATAAAAATCAATGTGATTTCATAACTGTTTCCCACAGCCGCCAGTGCGTTTTCACTGATAAATTTTCCCGCAACCAAACTGTCCGCTATGTTATAGAGCTGTTGAAAAATAATGCTGCCAAACAGGGGAAGGCAAAATTTCCATAATACTGTTTCAGGTTTTCCCACAGTTAAATCTTTGTTCATAAAACCATATCCTTTCCAAATTCCATTTACATCTTTTTGCCAATGTATTATAATTCATTTTAGCTAATACGAAAAATGTATATGTTATATTGGAGAAATATAAAAAATATATGGACGTAAATTTTGAATACTACAAGATTTTTTACTATGTGGCAAAATATCAAAATATAACCAAAGCCGCGGCAGCCCTTGGCAGCAATCAGCCAAATGTGACCCGTATTATGAAGCTGCTGGAATCCCAGCTGGGATGCTGCCTCTTTATTCGCGGGGCCAGGGGAATCAGCCTGACGGAAAAAGGAGAACTGCTCTATTCTCATGTGGAAATTGCCTGCAGACATCTGTTAAATGCACAGCAGGAAATAGGCAGGCAGAATTCCCTAAGCTGCGGCACTGTGGAAATAGGGGCAACGGAAACGGCTCTTCATCTTTTTTTGTTAGACGCGCTCCGTAATTTCCGGTTAGAATATCCGGAAGTAAAGATAAAAATCCACAATCACACAACTCCGGAGACCATAAAATGCCTCGCTAAAGGGAATTTAGATTTTGCCCTGGTTACCACCCCTTTTGACCTGCCTGGAACAGCTTCGTCCAGCAAAATAATGGATTATGAAGAAATCCTTGCAGGCGGAACTCAGTACAAAGATCTATGCGAAACCACACTGGATCTGAAAAATGTGAAACAGTATTCTCTCATTGGACTGGGCAGAGAAAGCGCTACCTATCGCCTCTATAAAGACTTTTTTATCCGGCACGGCATAGATTTTGAACCGGATATGGAGGTTGCAACATCAGATCTGATGCTGCCCCTTATTGAAAACAATTTTGGAATCGGTTTTGTCCCTCAAAAGCTGGCCCTTCCTTTCCTGAAAGAAAAGAAGCTGGTACAGATTCCAATCAATTGCCCGATCCCAAAACGTTCTATACAAATTGTCTCTGACAAGGCCCGTGGGAAAAGCCTTGCGGCAGAGACGCTTTATCAATATTTAATACCCTCAGCGGGCAAGGGGAGCCTCGGCGCCCTTGTTCACTGAGGGTAAGCTTTAGTTTTCCAGGCTGTTCTCATTCAGCAGGAAATCGTAAATATTCATAATCAGGACACCAGCTTCATTGTAATACGGCGCGGGGGTATCCTTTGTAATGATACTCCGCTTGAAAAAATCTCCGGTCAGCATTAGGGAACGTTGCTCCTGCTCCATCTTTGCTGCATCCGGCATGGCATAAGCAGACTGGATATAATAACGCTTAGATCCTTTGTTGCAGACAAAATCTATTTCCAGTTGTTTGCGTACATTGTTTCCTTTTTCGTTGGTCTCATTTTGAACAATCACCCCTACATCTACGTTGAAGCCCCGGATTTTCAGCTCATTGAAGATAATATTCTCCATAGTATGAGTTTCTTCCAACTGGCGGAAGTTCAGTCTGGCATTTCGCAGTCCCATATCGGTAAAATAGTACTTCAATGGAGTATCAATGTATTTCTTACCCTTCACATCATATCGAACAGCACGGTCTATCAGGAATGAATCACAAAAGTAATCAATATACCGCTTGATGGTACTGCTGCTGATTTTCTTTTTCTTCACTGTTTTAAAAGTCGCAGATAACTTCTCTGGATTCGTAAGTGAACCAATGGCAGATGAGAGAATATTCAACAAGTCCTCCAATTCCGCTTTATTACGAATGTTATGTCTGCCAACAATATCGGAGATGTAGGTTTCTTCAAAGAGAGTCTTCAAAAATGTGATTTTCTGTTCCGGCGTCTCCATACTCAGAACCAGAGGCAGGCCGCCGTAAAGCATATACTCATCCCAACCATCCTGCTTTGTGCCTGGGTAAACGGACATGAACTCTGCAAAGCTGAGTGGGTACATATGAACTTCATCCCCACGTCCTCTAAATTCTGTTATCACATCTTTCGATAGAAACCGGGCATTACTTCCTGTTACATACACATCCACATTTTTCATACGAATCAGGCTGTTCAGCACAGACTCAAACTCTCCAAGCAGCTGCACCTCGTCTAGAAGTACATAGTACATTTCTTCATCCAGAATCAGCTTTTTCAAATATGGATAAAATACCTCTGGGTCACGAAAACGTTTGTTTTCAAAGGAGTCAAATGCAATTTCAATGATGTGATTTTCAGATACGCCTTCGCTGCACAGGTGAGCCTTGAAAAGATTGAACAAAAGATAAGATTTTCCACATCTTCTCATACCGGTTACAACTTTAATCAACCCATTGTGCTTTTTGCTGATTAGGGTATTTAGGTAATGATCCCGTTTGATCTCCATTATCTGCACCTCCTATTTCAGATTTTTGCAGAAACCTGCTAAAATCTTTAATAAAATTATACCCTATCGAAACATGTTATACAACCTTCTATTTCCAGTATACAAAAAATTACCGTAAAAGTGGACCGCCAACCTACAACTTGCAATTTGAATGTATAAAAGCATTTTAGTTTTAAGCATTATTTCCATTGCTCTTTAACGAAAAATGCATCTTCATCTTGATCATGTTTCATGATATAATTATTCAAATAGACTATCAGAACGAGGAAAATGTATGGACAATTTAGCATTAAACTATCAAAGTGATTTTAATTCCATTTTGCAAATGATAGCAGATGCCCGCCGGAAAGCGTTAGACCGTGATGTAAAGAAGCCCCACGAAAATCCCAGCGTTGGCATTATTCTTTGCAAGAGTAAAGACGCGAGGATGTTGTTGAATATGCCCTGAGCCGTAACATGAGCCCAACCATGATTTCCGAATACCGGACAAAACTAATAAGCAAAGAAATCTTACAAAAGAAACTTGAGGAATTAACGGAAATGGTGGATGAGGATAAAAACTCTCAATGACATTGAGAGTTTTTGAAAAATATTTTATTATAATAGAGCATTAAAAGGGCCTTGCAAAATAACCTGTCTTGTATTCTGCAAAGCCCTTTGCTTTTACTTTTGTTTCGTTTCCTAACCCTTATTTCTTCTCCATCTTCACCACAAACAAATACGACAGTGCAAAGGATAACACAAGGGTCACCACCCATCCCAGAGCCGCCCACAGGAAATGGGGGCCGATATAGGCGGGAATACTAAATACGCTGGAGGTAATGTAGCCGTACAATTTTACTCCGAAACCGCCGATAATCATACTTCCCACACAGCTTGCGATAGTAGCTGCCAAAAAGCCTTTCTTATACTTGGTCAGCACACCGAACAGCGCCGGCTCGGTGATTCCTAAAATACCGGATAATACAGCGGAAAATACAATCGATTTTTCCTTCTGGGTAGTTTCTTTAAAATAGCAGCCGCAGGCAGCTCCTACGATTGCCAGGTTGGCAATAAACATCATGGGCATCAGCATATCCCAACCCTTGGTTGCAAAGTTTTCCAGCGCAATAGGAGTCATGGCGTGATGCATACCAACCAGAATGGAAGCAGGACGGATAACCCCCATGACAAATCCTGCAAAAACCGGAGAGATTCCAAACACTCCATCCAATACCCATGCCAGAGCTTTTCCTAAATAGATTCCAACCGGCCCAATAACGCTTAGAGTAAAGAATCCGGAAATAAATATGGTCAGTGTGGGAGTAACCACCGTGCGGGCTGCTTCCGGAACAAACCGATCCACCCATTTATAAATATAGCTTAAGGCAAACACCGAGAAAATAATGGGGATAACGGATCCGGAATAGTTAAACACCGGAATGGGCAGCGCTCCGCCGAAAAGGAAATTGCTGATTTCCCCGGCTTTTGCCGCATCTACCATGGTGGGATACATAATAATAGATGCCATGGCAATGGCGATATATTGGTTGGTCTTAAACTTCTTTGCCGCAGATGCCGCTATAAAGAAGGGAAGGAAAGTAAAAACGCCGCTGGCCAGCATATCTATAATCTTATAGGTATCGGTGGTATTGGTAATGACTCCCAGGGCTACCAATCCGCCCATAAGTCCCTTTATCATACCCGCCCCGGCGATAGCAGGCACAATGGGCCCGAATACGCCGGAAACCATATCCATAAACCAGGTGACAAAGTCTTTCTTCTTTCCTTCTTCTGAGGAAGTATCCGGAACGTCTTCCTGCAGATCCAGTTTCTGCATCAGGATTTCATAATATTTATGAACACTGGTTCCAATAATAATCTGAAGCTGCTCCTTGGCATACTGAATTCCCATAATGCCTTCCAGCCCTTTGATTCCTTCTTCATTAATTAAGGTTCTGTCCTTTAAGTCAAACCGAAGTCTTGTCATACAATGCCATGCATTGGAAATATTGTCTTTCCCGCCAACATATTCTATAATTTTTGTTACGATTTCCTGCCTTTCCATTTTCAGATGGCTCCTCCTTTTTAAGTTTGAATCACTGAGTTTCTGCACGTGCTTTGTAGCTTGAATATAGCATAAGCCCTCAGGTTTGTAAACAGAACAATTTTGGACTGGTTTTCTTAAAATTCCTTTATTTTAAAGGATTTCTTGAGAATTTTTTTCAAAATTGGACTGGTTTTTTGCCCATATTTTCAAATTCAAAAGCCGCGTTGACATCTGCCTCCCGCTATGCTTAAATGGAGTCAGAAAGGAGTTAAACAACACTATGAAACCAACGATTATTACTGATATCCAATGTTATATTACCAATCCGGAACGGCACAACCTGGTGGCAGTAAAAGTCCTTACAGATAAAGGAGTATATGGCGTAGGCTGCGCCACCTTCCAGCAGCGCCCCCTGGCGGTGAAGGCCATGGTAGATGAATATTTAAAACCCATTCTAATGGGAAGAGATGCCAATGACATCGAAGATTTATGGAATCTGATGATGGTTAATTCCTACTGGAGAAATGGCCCGGTTGTCAATAATGCCGTTTCCGGTATTGACATGGCTCTGTGGGATATTAAAGGAAAGCTGGCCGATATGCCCTTGTACCAGCTCTGGGGTGGGAAGGCCCGCACTGCCATCCCGGCATACACCCATGCAGTGGCAGACACCATGGAAGACCTGTATACGGAAATCGACCGAATCCGCCAAGCAGGTTATGAGCACATCCGCTGCCAGCTAGGATTTTACGGCGGAATTCCGGACAGTCTGAAAACCCCGGCTCACCCCATTTCCGGTACTTATTTTGATCAGGATGATTATATGCGTAACACGGTTCATATGTTTGCCAAGCTAAGGGAAAAGTACGGCAGCGCCTTTCACATCCTTCACGATGTACACGAGCGCCTCTTCCCCAACCAGGCCATTCAGTTTGCCAAAGATTTGGAACGCTATAAGCCTTATTTTGTAGAAGATCTATTGTCCCCTGATCAAAACGAATGGCTGGATCAGCTCCGCAGTCAATGCTCAGTTCCTGTGGCTACAGGGGAGCTGTTTAACAATCCGATGGAATGGAAGCATCTCATTGTCAACCGCAGGATCGACTTTCTGCGCTGTCATGTTTCCCAGCTTGGCGGCATCACTCCGGCCTTAAAAATTGCGGCTTTCTGTGATGCTTTCGGTATTCGGATTGCATGGCACACTCCTTCCGACATCACCCCTGTCGGGTTGGCAGTCAACACCCATTTAAATATCCATCTTCACAATGCTGCAATTCAGGAAAACATTGAGTTAAAAGACAAGATCAAGGCCGTGTTCCCCGGCTACAACGAGGCGGAAAACGGATACTTCTATCCCATTGACCGCCCCGGTATCGGCGTTGATATCAATGAAGAAGAGATTGTAAAATACCCGGTTATCTATCGGCCCCATGAGTGGACTCAGAGCCGAATTCCTGACGGTACTCTTGTAACTCCGTAAACATATCCTCAGTGAACAAGAGCACACTCGCCTTGTCCACTGAAGGTATCCATAAATTAATTCGACCAACTGGCAAGTGACGGGCAGCCGTGCATGCCGGTACAGCTGAGGGAAAAAAATGAGTTCAAAGAAAACAGAGTTTATCGTAACCGATTTAATCAGCAAGATTTTTCAGCAGAAATTCTGGCATAATAAATTGCCAACTCAGAGAGATCTGGCTGCCGCCTACCAGGTATCCCGTTTTACCATACAGAAAGCGTTAAAGCGCTTGGAAGCTATCGGGCTCATTGAGTCCATTCAGGGCGACGGCATCTATATCCGGGAACGGGCTTTGGGCAATCCTCTGATTTCCAATTCTCTCACCGAGGTTCCCTATGAAGATATGGAATCCAAACTGATTTACCGGAAAAAGGTGCGCCCCACGGCTAAGCTTATCAATATTTTTAACCTGTCTCCGGAATAATTGGTCGATTGCGCACACAAGCAGTTTTTCATTTGTTCTGCATTAAAAACAAATTGCATACGTGCATGTAGCTCAACTGGATAGAGCGTCCGGCTACGGACCGGAAGGTTTGCGGGTTCAATTCCTGTCATGCACGCTGGCAAAAAGGGGTACTTAGTGAGAGCTAGGTACTCTTTTTTGTGCTTATAGATACATTCAGTGGCAAGTCTTAGCTCTTTTATGGATTCTTACTCTTGTTAATCATGTTATTAATTCCTTTGAAAATGAAAATAAAAAATGGTGTCAGTCTATGCGTATTAGCTAATCGCTTGCGTTCGCTTGTAAAAAACGCTTGCGCTTGTGGGGATTTTAGGGGGTTTAGGGGTACTGCTGTTGTTCATCTCATGCAATCTGATTGAAAAATTGTTTATATGGCCTTATGGAGAAAATTTCCATAGGGCTTTTTTTGTGTTGGAATTGGGTGGGGAGGAGTGGGCTGGGGGTAGCCCAGAACGATTTAAAGGGGGGTTAAAGGGATTTTATTGGGGGAGGTGTGGAATTGTTGGGATAATGGGGGAAAGGGGTTCCAGGGGGTTTTAATGAGTTTATGGGGGACTTGGGACTGCAGGGGGGATAGGGATTTTTGGAGATTTTAAGAAATGGCATAAGCCCTAATTTCACGATATGATTTCTGGCTAATATCACTCTATCCTTTTACACTTCACAGTGTTACAATGGCACCTCATTAAAGAGAAAGGAGGGTGAGCTTATGTATGAGATAGTAAAAAGTTTGGGAGCTGTTATTATAATAGCGGTTTACTGCTTATGCTCCATGTTCGTTGTAAAGTGCATGAAGGATATTACAAGGGCGACGATTGAAAAAATCGCTTATCTTGCGGAGCTGGCAAAAAAAGAAGAAAGGGAAGGGTAAAGGGTATGATTAGTTTTCGTCAATTTGTGGAGTGCATGAGAAAAGAGCAGGAAAAGAAATTTAAAGGGCGGCTTGCCATTGAGGTCGAGCGTGTAAAGGAAAACAACGGGGTTTTGGTGACGGGTCTGGTTGGGAAAAAGTCAGAGGATAAGGAAGGGATTATGGTTTATCTTGATTCCTATTATGATGCGTTTAAGGAGGGCGTAGAATTGGAGCAGTTATCAGAAGATATTTATGATATGTTTAACACGTATGAAAAACCGGATTTCCCTTTGGAAGAGCTGGGGGACTTTGAACAGGTAAAGGATAAGATATTTTACAAGCTGGTAAATTATGACAAAAATCTGGAAATGCTCAAAGAGGTTCCTCATGTCCCTTATTTAGATTTGGCCCTCACATTTCATGTTCTGGCGGGGAGGGATGAAAAAGGTCAGTCCATATGCCCGGTCAGACATAAGGACAGAATGAACTGGGGACAGGACATAGGGGCCTTGTATGAGCTGGCACAAGAAAATACGCCAAACTTGTTTCCTGTTTCCCTGTGCAGTATGGGGTGGCTTATGGAGAATATTTTGAAGGAATCCCAAGAGAAATGTGGGTGGCCGGGGCTGGATAAGTTTCTATCTTATAAAATAAACAGTCCCTTGTATATCTTGAGTAATCAAAGTGGAATCTATGGTGCGGCGGCTGTCTTGTATGAAAATGTGTTAAAGGATTTTGCTTTTATGGAAGAATGTGACCTGGTACTCCTGCCTTCAAGTATCCATGAGTTTTTGTTACTTCCTTATAAAAATATTACTGGCCCTTTCGATATTGATAAAACAAAGGAAATGGTAGAGCATATCAACCGTGTGGAAGTTCCTAAAACGGATATCTTGTCCGACAATGTTTACCTGTATGACAGGGAAAAAGATAAAATCTCTATGCTGTAAGTAATCATGGCATAGCTGGAAATTCTGTATAAATCGTACATTCCAGCTGTGCCTTTTCCGGCACTTACACCACTGACAAGGAGAAACCCCGGCGTTATGAT
>ERZ808046.290-NODE-290-length-57188-cov-12.278300_pt1 | contig 57188 bp, 50 predicted proteins | sample MGYA00380196_ERZ808046 | MGnify/ENA primary metagenome ERZ808046 (study PRJEB31490, sample SAMN06133421) | mouse gut metagenome | isolation source: Z6_2 | host: mice | place: China: Chengdu | collected 2015-05 ... | reverse complement strand
GTGGGTTTTGGTTTCGGGCATTTCCATTTTTCGGAACACGAAAAACTCCAATGCCTTCAACAGGCTAAAGCCCATACAAAAAAAGCCCCCTGCATATAATTTTTTATACGCAGGGGGCTTTCCTCCTTTAGCAAAATTAATCCAGCAAATTCCTATAATATGGCCAGTTGGCCGTCATAACGCCTATGGTGACATTGTTGGCGGAACCAGTTTCGTGAATACATTGAATTTGACCCTGTGGAGTCCAGTTTAAAAACATAATGACATGAGGGGTATTTCCAGTGATAACAATAATATCTCCCGGCTTCAAATCTGCTCGATTTACCTGCCTTCCAAGAGCTTTGAGGCCTTCCGTACCTTCATAAGGAAGACGGTTCCCGGTTACAGACCAGTAAACCCAATTAACCCATCCAGAGCAGTCCAGACCCTTAAGAATTCGCCCGCGATGATCCGGAATTGTGATGGAACCGAAATTATTTCCACTGTAATTTCTGGCGCTGGCCTTTCCGCCCCAATAATAAGGAACCTTTCCCACAGACTGAAGGGCAAACCGAATGATATCTTTCCTCGCCTCCGAAATATTATCCGGAAGAAGATTCATGTAAGAATCAATCTCTGCATTGGACAAAGGTGCCTTTGTACCTTCTACTGTTACAATGATGTTGTACTCGTCGGTCCAGTCCTGACGCTCAATATGGCGTACAAAAGCCCTTGTGCGCCTGGTCCAGCCCTGCCAGCTGCTTCCCTCTTCTATTGCATTTCCGATAGGATCCAGATCACAAAGCCCGATGCTTTCCGACAAAGTATGGATTTTGGCAGAAATTGCAAGGTCAATATGGCCAGGGCAAATTTTCTCGGCGGACTGATTTCCGGCAGTGTCTGTATCCCTGGACTGGACGGCAGCCGCATAGACTTTATACTTTCCTGCTTCTCCATCCATCGGAACTGTTTCCAGAGCCGCCACACTTTCCGGCTCATCTGTCGGGGGCTCCTGATCAACGTTCTCTGCTGAAGTCTCTTCTTCTGACATCTCCGGGAGCCGGGGGGCAGTCTCAGACGGACTTTCTGTTTCACCCGGGCGTACAATTACCGCCGAGCCTCTCTCTGGTTTCGCTACTGACTCCTCTTCTGAGGCTTTTGGAATCTTTTGGGCCACTGTGGTGCTTTCAGTGGGACGAACAATAACTACTTTGGGTTTTGTTTCCTCCACATAGATACTTTCAGCGGTCTCAGCCAGGGATTCAATGGGGCTGGTAGTCGTTTCCACTGCTCTTGTGGTACCAGAAAAAGCTGGTGTCGTGGTAGTCGTGTTATAGACAATGACAGTCCCGTCACTGCGAACCAGGGACTCACCCGTCTCGTTTCCCGCCCCTGTATCTGAGGACTCGCTTTCTGAATCAGAACTCCCCGTGGGCTCTCCGTTTTCACCAGTTTCAGCGTTCTCCCCATCAGAGTCTTTGATGGTAATTTTCGTATCAATGGTACTTTCGGAGTTGAATGTATCCTCCCCTTCCAGTTCGGAATCATTCTCCTGCTCTGCCTGCTGGTTTGGATTCACACATCCCTCACAGTAATATATCTCTCCCATGGAGGCACTGTAAGAATGGGAAATCTGCCACAGACGGTTCACATAATCGCGGATCGTATCCAAATCGTCAATACCATTATAATAGGCATATACGCTGGCCATAGATATAATTTCCTGAGCATTGGACACCGCCGATGTAACGTTACCATCTCCGTCAGAAAAAGATATACGGACATTTTTAAAATGTTCCACAGTCCAGGTGGAAGCGTCATCCGGGTTTTGTGTCGGAGAAGATGGATTGTATTTTCCAAGAACAGACGCAACAGATCGTCCCAATCCAGGAGCCAGCTTGGCCGGGGACATATTCGCCATATCATAAATTTCTGCATACCACTGGGAATCTTTCCTGATCAGTTCCTTCATTAAAATTTCTGCATAGCTTTCTTCTGAGTCCCCTGAATACATATACGCAAAATTCAACCGGTAAGGTGCCGGAGCATTTTCATCCAGTGTTTCTAATATTGTTTCGGTTTCTTCCGTCGTATTCTCTTCTGTAACAGCCTCACTCTCGGCACTGACGGAGGTCTCCTCCTGTAAAGATTCCGCTGTCGTTTCCGCTGCCACTTCTCTCACTGGAGGAATGTAGGAAGATGCCGCTGAAAAAGCAATGCAGGTACACAAAAGCATCACCACCACAGGGCGCATTCCTCTATTTAAAAAATGGTTGTATTTTTTCATAGTGCAATATCCTGGTAACAGTTCAGCCATGCGAAGATTTAGAGCGAAAAAAGCGTTGAAAACTTGTTTTCATAAGCATTTTTCACTCTGAATCTTCATAGGGCGGATGCACGGCGCTTCTTGTCCGCGGTACGCGGTACGCGTGCAAGAAAATGCAAGGCGGAACTGTTACATATCCTGAATTTTATTTATATAAAAGTGTTGACCGACAGCCATGAGACGGCGCATGCCTGCATGCAGAATCTCATGGATATCGGGCAATCAGCCGGTACGGGTAAGCAGGGCGACAGCCCGGATTACGAATACTGGCGGCAGTTGCGGGAGCACGAAGTACGGAGCAACTGACTTTCATGCATGGTGACGCCTGTGTCAGCAGGCATATCCATTTATTATTAAAATGTTAAAGTATAAATTAAAGCAGGATAAGTATATCACATGAGCGACAGAATATATTTAAGAATCTCTTAATTTTTTAATATCATTTGTAACAATTCAGCCCTGTATCTTCTTGCCCGTGTACCAGAGGCACGAAGCTTGTGGTGTCAGCCCTGCGAAGACTCCGGATGAAAAACCCTTGTGAAAAACAAGTTTTCAACGTTTTTTACCTGGAATCCTTGCAAGGTTGAACTGTTACTGTCATTTCCTACATCCCTTCCTTATAAAACAGCAGGATCATTTCATGACATAAAAGTGCTTCCCTTTACTTTAACCCATTAGAGCAAAGCGGGGAAGCCCACTTCAGCTCCCCCCCCCTCGCTCATGAGGAGCTTGTCCGCTTTGTGCGCCGATGTGCGGCTGCACAGCAGCCTTCCTTTGCACATCGTGTATACTTTTAACGGCATGGCTCTTCACCATGCCGTTAAATAAGAATCGAAATTTATCTGGCTTTTATATATTACCTGGCTTTTACATATTCCTGCTTGGCTTCTGCAAAATCTTTAATGATACGGATGGCGCCATCCATTCCAACTTTGCTGCTATTGATACAGAGATCATAACTTTTAGAATCGCCCCAGCGTTTGCTGGAATAATAATTATAATAGCTGGCTCTCCTTTTATCTGTCTTGATCATAATATCCTTTGCCTGGGATTCTGCTACCTGATACCGTTCCATCAGGGTTTTAATTTTCACATCCTCGTCTGCCGTAATAAATACAGTCGTTACATGAGGAAAATCAGACAGCGCATAGTCGGCACAACGTCCGATAATTACACAGGATTCATCAGTGGCCAGCTGTTTAATCGTATCAAACTGTGCAAGAAAAATTTTATGATTGATCGGCATATCCATGTAAGCCGAATTGGTATATCCCAGGGAGTAGGTATCCATCACTAAGGAATATAAAAAGCTGCTGGTGGGCTTTTCGTCATGAGTCTCAAACAGCTCTCTGCACAGTCCGCTCTTTTTCGCAGCCAGATTCAAAAGCTCCTTATCATAACACTTTATTCCCAGCTTTTCTGCCAGCTTCTGTCCAATATGCCTTCCTCCACTGCCGCACTCTCTACCGATTGTAATAATAAGGTTATCACTCATATCCCACAGCTCCTTTCCTCCAATTGCAAGTCTTTATATCTATATTATATAATATTTTCGGAAAATTGCAAGATAATTCGATATATATTAATCGAGCGTATTACATCGAGCAGGGGAGATTTTCTGTACCAGTTCAGCTTTGTATCTTCTTGCCTGCGTACCGCGTACCGCGGACAAGAAGCGCCGGGCGTCCGCCCTATGAAGATTCAGAGTGAAAAATGCTTATAAAAACAAGTTTTCAACGTTTTTTCGCTCTAAATCTTCGCATGGCTGGACTGTTTCCATATTTATATTGCCTTATATAGTTTACATAATTTAATTATGTAAACTATATCCCATAAATATCAGGTGCTTTTATGAAAACATCTTCTGAAACTCCAAAGAATAAATTTTATTTTTATTCACGGGGAACATCTTCTTGTCCGTCTTAAGACGGACAAGAAGCATCGGGCATTCGCCCAATGTGGAAAATCAAACGAGAGCTGCCTTACGGGCAAGCCTGACATCTGTTTTCGTTCGATTTTCCCCGCCCTGTGAATTATAACTAAATTTTCATCAGGCACACGTAAAAAAAGACCTGCATGCAAATCCAACATACAAGTCTTTATGAAAGCGCGTTGATTTGTTGTATCTGCGCTATACAACAAATAGCCGCTTACTCTTTTTAGAATGCTTTTAGAATGTTTTCTTTGAATACTTTTTGGGGATGCTTTTTTGACTGCTTTTTTTGTCGGCTACTCTTCTGCCAGCTCCCTCATAGCCTTAATGGCAGTATCCACCTCATCCTCTGTATTGAACCAGGAGAAAGAAAAACGAACCATGCCCTGATCCACTGTACCCATGGACTGGTGCATCAAAGGAGCACAGTGGGCGCCGGGGCGGGTGGAAATTCCATAGGTAAAGGACAACTCGTCACTGACTTCTGAAGAATCATAATTTCCAAGATTCAGGGACACCACAGCTGCTCTCTCATCCGTGTCAAAGCATCCGTAGAGTTTGATGGAGGGAATATCCCTGATTCCATCTAAAAAGCGCCGCATCAGATGAATTTCTTTTTGATGGATGGTATCGGTTCCCGTTTCCCTTAAAAATGCAAGGGCAGCATGAAGACCGGCAATTCCATGGCCATTTAAGGTTCCGGCTTCCAGGGCCGTGGGCATCTCATGGGGATGTTCCTTTAAATAGGTATGGATTCCGCTTCCGCCGGATTTTAAGGGGCGAATGGAAAGTCCGTCCCGAACGCAGATTCCTCCGGTTCCCTGTGGACCATAAAGCCCTTTATGGCCTGTGAAACAGAGCACATCAATGTGCATTGCCTTCATATCAATGGGAAGGACTCCGGCCGTCTGAGAGGCATCTACCACAAACAAAAGGCCATGTTTTTCACAAAAGGCTCCAAGGAGAGTAAGGTCATTGGCATTTCCTGTCAGATTGGAAGCATGCGTACAGACCAGTGCTCTTGTTTCGGATTTTAAAAAACTTTCCAGAAGATCGGTCCGAAGGCATCCTTTTTCATCACAGGGAACGAAAGAAACCGAGGCACCGGCTTCTTCCAGGCGGTACAGGGGCCGCAGAACGGAATTGTGCTCCATGACTGTTGAAATAATGTGGTCTCCCGGGCCAAACAATCCCAGGATTGCTGTATTTAATGCCTCAGTGGAATTACATGTGAAGGCCACCTGCCTGGGATTCCCAAGGTGAACCAGGTCAGAAATCATTTCTCTGGTCTCATAAATCAGCCTGGAGGCATCCAATGAGGCCTCATGGGCTCCACGTCCTGAATTTCCCATATGTTTCATGGCATTGACCACCGCATCAATCACACAATCAGGCTTTTGCATGGTGGTTGCCGCATTGTCCATATATATTCCCATAAGTTTCCTCCATAAGTGTAACAGTTTTGCCTTGCCTCTTTTTGCCCGCGTACCGCGGACATGAAGCATGCAGCGTCCGCCTGTGAATGCACAGGACGGAACCGTTACCCATAAATTGCGTCAGATTCTGCGGAAAACAGACGCCGGGATCCGGAATGGTCCGGGTCGGGGCGCCTGCTTGCCTAATATAACAATTCTGCAAGTTCTTCACTGGCAATATTCTGCTCTGCGAGGAATAATTCCATAGCGGACCGTTCTGACGGCGCCACGCACCAGGCCAGCCCGCATCCGGCAGACAGCTCTCTTGGCACAGGTATCATACGTCCGGGTTTTCCATATTCCTTACAGGCCTTTTCAAAAGCAATTGCGTCAGCGGTTGTATGGAATGTAATAATCAGTTTCCACTCTTTCTGTCTCATAAATTCTCTTTTCTATTCGATAACCAGCTCGAATTCGTCTCCTTTTTCCGTAACGGTTACCTTTTTTCCCTGACTCTTGGCGAACTTTTCCACATTGGCTTTTGTATGAGGTTCTGTCACAAAAACTTTGATTGTTTCATTTCCATGGCTCTTCAAAGCGGCGGACGTGAGCATCACAGGCTCCGGACAGGACAAACCTCTTGCATCTACTTCATACATAACAATTCCTCTTTTCTATATGATGATTACGCTTTTTTGCTTTTTGGAGAAAAACCAATGAGAAACAGGATGATAATACAGGCAATGACTGCCACCTGTCCATTGATTCCAGGGCCGCCTGCCACGGCCGGACTATCGGCTGTGGCCGCTGCCGCAGCGACACCTGCCAGGCCGAAATTATGACAGCAGGCTGCGCCGACCAACAGGCCGAGGAATGTAACGGCCGAGTCGGAGGAACCCTGTCCAGCCAGTACAAGCTGCCTTAAGGGACATCCGCCTGCCAGAACCGCTGCAAATCCAACGGCGTAAAGGCCAAGGAAATTCCAGATATGTTTCGCATGGGCAACAGGCTGTCCGTCAAAGGAAAGCTTAAAGCCGCCGGATACCAGGTTATAGATTAGCATTACAACAAAGAATCCGCCGATAATGGTGATCAGATCATAGTTTTTCATTAAAATCACATCACGGATGCTGCCTGCAAAACAGGTTCTGCATTTCTGGGCCAGTGCGCCGAAAATCAGTCCGCCGATTAAGGAAATCAGAAGCGGCGCATGCATGCTGCCAGGACCTTTTTCACTGAATGCAAACAGGGAAGTGGTCACGCTTAAAATAAGGAGAATGACCAGCGCAATGGGAAGCACAGCGCCGGAAGCCTTATCAATGGTATAGGAACGCCCCAGAGAAAACCCTTTTCTGAGGGCGATGGTACCGGTGAAAACACCAAGGGCAAAGCCCACAAAACCCACATAAGCGTTGAGGTCGCCGGCAGACATACGGATAATCATGCGAAGCGGGCAGCCTAAGAATGCCAGAGAGCCAATCATCATGATTACACCGAGAATAAAACGAATCATCGGAGAAGATCCTGCTGTGGAACGGTACTCCTTTGTGAATACCGCAATTAAAAATGCACCGCATACGATACCAACGATTTCCGGCCGCATATACTGCACCACCGCTGCTGTGTGGAGCTTCATGGCACCTGCGGAATCGCGGACAAAGCAGGCGATGCACATGGCCATGTTTTTGGGATTACCCATGAATGCAAGAAGAGCTGCAATCACTCCCAAAACTGCACCGGAAGCAGCCAGAGTCTTTTTGTTTGCTGTTACGTTCATTTTACTACCCCTTTTCTGTAATTGTAAAATTTGGCAGAAAAACTACAAAATTGTAGATTCCACTTTATACAATTTTACCAGATAAGGCAGTAACTGTCTAATTTAAAAAGGCAATTCCATACAGTTCCATTATAGTTTTTTTCAATACGGACAACCGGCTTTCTACTTTTCGTAACAGTTCAGCCTTCCGGCTAAACTGTTACGGAATCCAGCCCATTTAAAGTTCGCCTGCGGCGAAGGGCTGGATTCTCTCCAACCTCCACGTATTCTTACGGACTTTGCAGCAAGTGCAAAGTCCTGGGCTGAACTGTTACTACTTTTCTGCATCCGGTATTTCCGGTATGACTTTCGTATGGACATATTCCAGAAAGTGCTCTGCAATGGGAGAAAGACAAATGGATTTGTTATATGTCAGGTAAAAACAGCGTTTTTTCTCCAGCCCGCGAATCCGGAAATACCGAAGCTTTTCCTGAACCGCCGTCTGTTTTACTACCTGTTCGGATACAATGGAGACGCCCAGTCCCCGGCTGATTACCTGCTTGATGGCGGTCATATTGCTCATCCTTGCAATGACCTCCACATTTTTAAAAACCGCTTTCCCGTTTACCAGCGCCTTTTCCATTTCCTGTTTCGTGCCGGAGCCGTCCTCCCGCATGACAAAGGGCTCATTGATAAAAACCTCCACAGGGATTTCTTCTCCGTTCTCATAGGTCCTGTATTTATCTGTATCCGGAGTAATCAACACCATTTCATCATAAAACAAAGGCTCAAAACACAGACTGGAATTCCCCTTATATCCCGTAAATCCGATCTCTCCCCGCTGGTTTATGATATTCTCATTAACCATTCTGCTGTCAGACTGCTCCACATAAAAACGTACTTTAGGATACCTTTCATGGAACTCTTCCATCAGTGCGGGAAGAAAATAGTGAGAGGGAATGGTTGAGGTCTGAATTTCCAGGATTCCGTCCAGATCGTCCTTCATCATCTGCACAGACAACAGTGCCTTGGCCCTGGTATTTAAAAGATCCACCGCATATACATAGAACTCATGTCCGTGGGGAGTCAGCGTGATCTCTCTGCCGCTCCTGTTTAACAGCTTGACCCCCAGCTCATTTTCCAGATTATTCACATGGGTGCTGATGGTTGGCTGCGTTAAAAAAGTAGCGTCAGCGGCCTTTGAAAAGCTTCTGTACTTTGCAGCATTTACAAATGCTTCCAGTTGTCTGAACTCCATAATCTCTCCTTTACTTCAGCAAAATTCTCACATCACCCTGGAGTTTGGTGATTTTCTGCTGGTCCAGATAATCCAGAATCAAAAGAACATATTTTCTGGATGTTCCCAGCAGGTCACGAAATTCCGCCAGAGACAAGGTATCATGGGTTTTATAATGGTTCCTTAAAAGAGCCATGGCCTTCTCATAATGGTCCTTGTAAAGATAGGCGCCGGGATTCAGCTTAACCAGGAGCCCTTCTTTAAAAAGATCAGAAAGAACCTGCTTTGCCTGCTTTTTATCTTTAAACTGTGCCATGATTTCATCGGTGGACGGAGCCTCGAATCCGGCTGCCTGGTAAGCCTTAATCATGTTGTTTCTCATGTCAGAATGGGTATCAGAGTACTGGGCCGAGAAGCCGGCGGCAGCGACTGTACTGCCGGAAGCTGTAATGATTCCGCGTTTCAGAAGCTCATTTAACAGCACATCCCCCTTCCTGACATCCTTTAAATAAAAATTTGCAAGAATTCTGCTCTTAAACTCTTCTTTCTCCATTCCCTGGGCGATGGGATTTTCCTTATGGAATGAAGTCAGGATTTCTGTGGTTTTTTCAGTAATCCGTTCCCAAAAGGCCTTATGGAAGAAATTTCCATCATTAAGAGACAATGCTTTTTTCTGCTTTTTCAGGATTTCCATCCGGCTTTCCGTTTCTCTGTCAGTCCAGTTTAATTTTGCAGCCAGCATGTGAATGGAGGGGAAGCAGATACTCTCCTCTTTTAAAACAAGTTCCAGAATTTCATCGTCCGTTCCGGTTTCCCGGATCTTCAGAGCCGAAATAAGCTCCTCCTGATGCCTTTTATGTTTTCCGGGGCAGGAATCCAGAATAATACCGCCGCCAAAAGTCTCCACCGGAGAATAAAAACGAACAATAAAACGATCCGTCCGCTTTACTGCCAGGGGCAAATCAAAGCGGAGCTGGGCGTATGCGCTCTCTCCTGCTCCAATGGAATCTTTATCCAGAAGAACTGCCTTTGCAATGGTCTGAGCGGAACCATAGTTAAAGTGAATCCTGTCTCCATTTTTTAAAAGACGGTCCGTGTTGCCAAACAAAGTAATTTTTACATCCAGGAACGTGCTGTTGGTGAGAGTTCCCGGAGCAGCCAGTACTTCGCCGCGGATTAAATCTTCTTTTTTTACATTGGCCAGATTAATGGCGGTACGCTGGCCGGCAAAGGCCTCATCCTCTTTTTGTCCGTGGCTCTGAATCCCACGGATTTTAAGAATCCGTTCCTGGGGATAGATCATAACCTCTTCTCCGGTCCGGCAGCTTCCTTCCAGAAGCGTTCCTGTTACCACCGTCCCAAAGCCCTCCATGGTGAATATACGGTCGATGGGAAGCCGAAAGAGCTCCGGTTCACTGCGGCGCAGTCCGACAGAGCGAACCTTTTCCAGAATCATTTTTTTAAGTTCTGCAATATTTTGTCCGGTAAAGGCAGACACCCGGATCCGGTCGGCATTTTCCAGAAAGCTTCCCTCCACCAGAGAAGAGACATCCTCTTCCACCATTTCTGCCCAGTCTTCGTCCACCAGATCCGCTTTTGTAAATACAATGATTCCCTGCCGGATGTGGAGCATTTTTAAAATTTCAAAATGCTCCACAGTCTGAGGCATAACGCCTTCATCCAGAGCGATGACCAGTAACACCAGGTCGATGCCGCCGATTCCGGCCAGCATGTTTTTTACAAACTTTTCATGGCCCGGCACATCAATGATACCGATGTGCAGCCCTTCCTCGTTGGGGAGATTAGCAAAGCCCAGCTCAATGGTAATGCCACGTTTCTGCTCTTCCTTTAACCGGTCCGTATCGATTCCCGTCAGCGCTTTAATGAGACAGGTCTTTCCATGGTCCACATGACCGGAAGTTCCTACGATAACATTCTGCATTCCTTGAATCACTCTCCTTTTATTTCCGCGGGCGATGAGCCAGGTGCCGTACCCGCACGGGCATCTGGCGAATGCCGCGAGGGTCGGATGCCCCGCAGCCTGCCGCGCCTAGTTTGATGCCCCGTCAGCCTGCTGCGGGGGATTTGACTGCGTGTCCGCATGGGAAACCGCAAAAGCGAAGGCCTGCGCCACATGAGGGATATCCTCATCTTTTATGGTCCGCACAGAAAGCAGCACTTCGTCATGGGCCACGCGAACAATCACCGGAGTTTCCGCTTTCCGCAGAAGGCGTTCCAGACGCTCCGCAGAAATCTTTTCAGAAAAAACAGAGACTGCCTGACCGGGAAGCCGTACTGTGGGAGCAGAGCCGCCGCCGATCTGGTCCCTGCAGGGACAAATTTCCAGTGTTAATTCCGAAGCCGCGGTTTTAATTGCCTCAAGCACCGCCTCCGCTTTTCTTTTCAGTTCTTCCTGTGGAACCGTAATCATCTGAAGAACAGGGATATTCTTTTTTGCATCTTCCATGTCCATATATTCAAAAAATGTAGCTTCCATAGCCGCCAGTGTCATTTTATCCACACGGAAGGCGCGGGCCAGAGGATGCCGCTTCATTTTATCAATATATTCCTTTTTGCCGATCAGGATGCCTCCCTGAGGGCCTCCAAGAAGCTTATCGCCGCTGAATAAAACCACGTCTGCCCCATCCAGTAAGGCATCCGTCACCGTTGGTTCATCCACGCCGTAACGGGATAAATCCGTCATAAGGCCACTGCCCATATCATAAATTACAGGAAGTCCATATTCTTTTCCAAGGGCCGCCATTTCCTTCAGAGTAACCTCCTGGGTAAATCCTACAATCCGGTAATTGCTGGTATGAACTTTCATGAAAGCCCCTGTGGTTTCCGGATTGTATGCATTCCGATAATCAGAAGGTTTTGTTTTATTGGTGGTTCCCACTTCTTTTAAATGTGCGCCGCTTTGCTCCATAATATCCGGAATCCGGAAGGAGCCACCGATTTCCACCAGTTCACCACGGGAAGTGATAACCTCTTTCCCGTAAGCCATGGCAGAAAGGCAAAGCATGGTGGCGGCCGCATTGTTGTTGACCACCATGGCGGCCTCTGCGCCTGTGATTTTCGTAATGATTTTTTCCACATGGTCATGACGGGAGCCTCTGGCGCCTTTTTTTACATCGTATTCCAGATTAGAATAGGAATCAGCCACTTTAAGAATCTGCTCCACTGCTGTCTTGCAAAGATTAGCCCTTCCGAGATTGGTGTGGAGAATCACTCCGGTAGCATTTACCAGAGTAACCAGATTGTGCTTTTTCTTTCCTGTGATGGTGCCGCAGATGCTTTCAATGATCTCTTCCCTGTCCGGAACTGCTTCCAGGTCTCCGGAAAGGATATCTTTGCGGAGCTTATCAATAATTTCTCTTGCCGTGTCCACAACAACGGCTCTTGGGGTGGATTCCATAAAAAAAACAAGCTGCTCATCCAGTAGCAACTCGTCTATTTTAGGAAGACCACGCAGCAATATCTGCCTGTTTTCCATAATATATTCCTCCTACTTCGATGAATAGATAACGGAGGAGGTGGGAATCGAACCCACCCGAAGGGCTCCTAACCCTTCACAACGGTTTTGAAGACCGCGAGGCACACCAGCAACCTATCTACCTCCAAATTCAAATCGTACATGTGGTATCATAACATAGAATCGTTATTTTGTCAATCCGGAAATGACATATATTGTCATCATTTGTCAAGTCCTGGCAATCCACGGGGAAACTGCTTTCCCCGACTGATTGCTTTGTCGCTTCCTCATGGATAAAATCTCCGGAATACTCCGGCGGCTTTTATATGCATAAAACCGCCGGAGTCCGTCAATTCTGTTTTTTAACTTACATAACCGGCATTCTTTAAGATTTCATAGGCTCTTGCCTTCTTATCGGCAGCCATCAGAACAATGGGACCGGTACAGCCCATACCGCTCTCTGCATAAATGCCCTCTTTCCAAAGAGCCTGTACAGCATCCTCCAGGTCCATAACTTCGATACCCGGAATCTGATCCGTACAAATTTCCTTCGGCGGAGCAGTTACAGCAGCAGCCGGAGCCGCTTCTTTCTTTCCGGAAGCCTTTAACTCTTCGATAATCTCTTTAAATCCAGCCTTTTTCGCCTTGGCAAATTCCTCGGCAGCAACCTTCTTCCAGTCATGCTTTACCAGGTTTGTGGCAAATTCCATGGCACCTGCAATGACAGGAGCCCCGGAAGCACGGGATACAATCATGATTAATCTGTCATATCCGTCGCCGATACCCGGGCCATAGCCAAAGCCAAGGGACTCATAGCTTCCGCCTGTGGTGTATGCGGAGAAAATCTTCATCATCAGATTTCCCGTAAGGGAGTCCATAACCATAATATCCGGAGTTCCGGCCAACAGGTCATTTCCTCTCATAACGATTCCGCCGTCTGCACGGGCAGATTCTGCAAAATTAATGTCATAACCCTGCTCTTTTAACTTGAGCAGCGCCTTTTCTGTCTGTCTCGCACCATCAATGTTGGCAATTCCAACGGTCGGATTTTCGATTCCGTCAGCCTTGGCGGCAATGATGCCATAAATGGCATTCTTTACCATGCCGCTGATACGGTCAGTGTCAGAAGTACCTGTGGTGGTTGCAAGATACATGGGTTTGCCCATGCCAGGGGTAATTACCTTTCCGACAGTGGAAACACCAATGGGGAATGGATAATGCATGGTAACGGCAGCGTCAATCTCGCCTGAGTCCAGAAGAACCTCCATCTGCTTATGGATATCCTCTCCCTCAATTAACCGTGCATCAATTCCTTTATATGCGGCCAGTTCCATGGCCCTTTTAATGTTATCTTCTCCATGCTCACTGCCTTCGGATGCAAAGCCAATTACCGGCTTTTTGCCATACTGTCCTGTTTCCAGGGCATCTGCAACTTCCAGGAAGGTTTCTGCAATGAGCGTCTTAATTTTATTATCTGACATAACGCACCTGTCCTTTCTGTACGCAGATTATTCTTCACCAAGAAGGCCGTTTGCAAATTCACGCATAGCCTGTCCGATCATGGACTTAACAGCAGCCTCGTCAAAGCCGGCAGCGGCCGGTGCATTGGCTGAACCATCGTTTGCCTGTACCACAAAGGAAACACCGTCAAACAGGTTTGTCATTCTTCCAAGGAACAGACTTCCTTTACCGATGATCATGGCACGCTTGGTCTCACCGGCGAGTACTTCCTCGCGTAACGGTCCGATATAAGGAACACCGGACGGAATATGACCCTGTGTGGGAGCCCATCCTGTCATACCGTGCTCTTTTACGAAGTTTGCAATATCAGCACGTCCGATCTGGCCTTTCTTTACAGCCAGGGCGGCGATCATCTTATAGTTTGCTTCCGGAACATCACCTGCTCCTGCGGGCTTTGTAATATCCGGGTTCTGCATTTCCGGTGAATATTTGTCCACATCAGTCATCAGAAGGCCTGCTTCCTCAAGAGGAGCAGCCACAAGGGCGCCGATAACATTCTGCGGTGCGGAACCGGTTCCGATGGTATGTTTGCCGATGATATCGGTACGGATCTGCGGGCTTACGCCGTCATCTGCACTGACCAGTACAGAGAAGCCGGCAATGGCATCTTCCAGAATCGGAAGGCCCTTCTTTACATGGTCCTTGCCATTCATACCAAGCTTTGCGGTACATCCTCCGGCGGTAACAACTACATTCTTAAAGGTTCCGGCTTTTACAAGTGCAGCAGCATGTAACATTGCATGAGCCGGGCCTGCACAGAAGCCACGAACGTCAGAACCGGTTGCGTTGGTGAAGCCGGCAATTTCAGCAGCGGCCTTTGCAAAGTTTCCGCCGCCTCTCTGGTTCATATCACCGCAGGCTTCCTCACAGCAGTCGATTACATAGTCTACTTCGTCTGCACTGACACCGGCCTTCTTAACCAGCTCGATTAAAGAAAGTACATTGGAAGCCTTTGTAACGATATTCTCCAGCATTACATGTGCGGACAGGTTTGCATCCACATCATGGGCACGCTTAACAACACCCACAAGAGTGTTATTGTTATAAAGTCCCTCAGAATGCTCGTCATTTACAAGGGCAAGCAGTTCCTCTGAGGTAGTATTTGCATTTTTATCAAGAACTGCTAACTGTGCTTCCGTAAGAAGATTCTGAGCAGCCAATTTCGCTTTCACATCCTGGGCAAAGCTGCTTTCCAGCATTACCAGGTCAAATACGTCACAAATCTGCATCAGTCCGTAAAACTCGTCCTGCGGCATAATCTGGCCATATTTCCCATCACGGGAAGCGTTTTCCCATTTTTTATCATAATACGGGAATTCGGTTGCGGCAAGATCTGCCGGTTTCGCATTTCCGATATATACCTGATTCGGTATGTAGGATACCGCATCCTCAAAAGATCTCAAATGTGCCGGAAGCTCCTTTAAATATTCAGAGCCCGGATTTACAACCATTTCTGTGGTCTGTGTAGTACCGTTATGGATTACCATATCCGGTGTAATCGCCAGTGTATAGCTGGCTCCCTTCAATACTGGATACCCGTTCATGAACACACCTCATTTTATAGAATCCTGCTCCGCAGGATTCTCCGCCTGCGGCGGGCCGCATTCGCGGTATTCTCCCTTCCGCCGCAGTGCGATCCCTGCGGAGCCTTTTCATAGAAAACCCTTTTCTATGAAAAAATGGGGCGCCAAAGAATCAGCGCCCCTTGACTAGTTACAGGTATTTACAGAACTCATCTCTGATGGAAGACATTTCGCTTGCGATGTCATCCACATCCATAACCATCTCCATCATGCTGATCTCATCTTCGTAAACACCAGCATCAACTTCAGCTTTGATTTCATCCTCACAAATGTGATATACAGTCAGTCCCAACTGGACTCCTGCTAATGGGCCTGCGAAAGTCGGATCACCCGCAGTAACGGTTTCAGCAGCTAAACCAGCAGCCTCACCCTCAGCAGCACCAAGAATTACAACAACATTCTCTGCGCCATACTTTTCTGCGAAGTCTTTTACTCTCTTCTGATTTTCCAGATCCATAGCACCTGCGGATGTTCAGACAAAGCACTCAGTAGATGAATATACAACATCTGCTCCGGCTGTCTTAACACAAGCTTCTATGGATGGCCCCGGAATACCGTCACGGTCTCCGATAATAACTACTTTTTTGCCATTCAAAATAGCCATAGCATCGTTTCCTCCTTAATTTATTTATAGAAAAACACGAATTCGTGTTATTTCCAGCTTTTACAGATGTGCCTTAATCATTGCTTCGATATTTTCTACTGTTGCATCGTCCTTTACGCACTCGGCGATCTTCTCGCCGCCCTTGTAAAGGGCAATCACCGGAAGGCCGAGAATCTTCTGACCGATAGCCAGACGGCGGGCCTTTGTGGTGTTGAGGGCTGTGAACTTAATGTCCTTGCCATAGGTATCTTCCATAGCATGTACATGGGGCATAAGAGCCTGGCACGGTACACAGCCATCACCGTAGAAATCTACGAGAATGGTTCCCTCTGCTTCCAATACTTCAGCAGCAAATGTTTCCTTCGTTAACTCTAACATAATTAAGACATCCTTTCTTAAAAACAGTGATTATGCCTCATGCTCTGAGACATACTTTTCAGCCTGCATAGCCGCAATAGCGCCGTCAGCGGCGGCGGTTACCACCTGACGCAGGCTCTTTACCCGGATATCTCCGGCGGCAAATACGCCCGGAATATTGGTGTGCATATTGTCGTCAGTCTTAATGTATCCATTTTCCATATCGAGCATACCCACGAACAGTTCACTTCTCGGATTATAGCCGATGAAGCCGAAAAGTCCAAACATACCATCATCCGGATCTGCATCGATTCTGGTAAGCTCACCGGTCTTTGTATTCTTAACGGTCATACCGCTTAAAATACCGTCGCCATGGAGCTCGTCCACAACAGTATCCCACATGAAGTTCATCTTCGGGTTCTTGAAAGCCTTCTCCTGAATGGATTTGGCAGCACGAAGTTCGTTTCTTCTGTGGATTACAGTAACCTTTCTTGCGAACTTTGTCAGGTACATGGCTTCCTCAACGGCAGAATCGCCGCCGCCTACAACATATACCTCAAGGTCCTCGAAGAAGTTGGCGTCACAGGTAGCGCAGAAGGAAACTCCCTTGCCCATAAATTCGCCCTCTCTCTTGCATCCGATGGGACGCGGGAAAGCGCCTGTGGCGATAATTAAGGTCTTGCACTGGTAGGTATCCTTGGAGCCATAAAGCTTCTTCACCGGTCCATCCAGCTCAACCTTGTTGATTGTGTCACTGGCACGCTCCGCACCGAATTTCTCGGCCTGAGCTGTCATTCTTGCAATCAGGGACGGGCCGCTCTCACCCTCGACCATCTGGCCCGGGTAGTTTTCGATCTCGTCAGTAATCGCAATCTGTCCGCCGTCTTTTGCTTTTTCAATAATCAAAGTAGACAGGCGGTATCTTCCGGAGTACAGTCCGGCAGCTAAACCTGCCGGACCTGCACCCAGGATAATCACATCATAGAGCTTATCCATTGATGTTTCTCCTTATTTCCATTCAAATACAGTCTGATCCTCAACCGGAGTCTGTAATGCTTCCAGAGCTTTGGTTACGATCTTTCTTCTGATTTCCTTCTCTTCCTCATGAGTAAGGGCGGGGTTTCCTAACGGATGCGGAATTGCTACGGCCGGAACAATACGGTTTGCACCTACCGTCTGGGAAATCGGAACTACGGTCGCAATATGAACAACCGGAATACCATAAGCTTCAATAGCTTTAACCATCGTTGCACCGCAACGAGTACAGGTTCCTCAGGTGGAGGTCAGGATTACGGCGTCAACATGGTCATCAACCAGCTTCTGTCCGATCTCCGTTGCAAAACGCTTCGCATTAGCCACAGCAGTGCCGTTTCCGACAGTGGTGTAGAAATATTTGTGAAGGCTGCCGATCTTTCCTTCCTTAATTAAATCTGTGATAACGTCAATGGGAAGAACGCGGTCAGCGTCTTCATTTGCATATACCGGGTCATATCCGCCGTGAGCCGTCTCATGGGTCTCAGCAGTCAGATCTGTGAATCCGGAAATGTCGTACTGGCCATATTTGGAAGCACTGGAGGACTCGATATGATCCGGGTTTCCCTTCGGTACAATACCGCCGGAGGTAACCAGTGCGATTCTGGCCTTGCTCATATCCTTGATTGCCTCACCAGGAGCAACACGGTCAAAGCTGGGCATCTCGTACTCAGTCTCGAATTCCTTGTCGTTTAACTTCTTAACCAGCATCTCTACTGCTCTCTCGGAACCGCGTTTTTTCTCGAAGAAGTTCTTACGGATACCGTTGGGAAGGTAACCTTCCTCAGCAGATGCGCCGATAGCCTCGCCCTTGGCAACCTTTAATGCCAGAGGAGCCATCTTTTTAACAGCATCTCTCATGCCGGCAGCGCTGTTCTTTGTGGAGATAATATATACCTCTTTCTTGAACATGTCAGCGCCCGGGTTCTCTTTGTACATACCGGTGATAACCGGGATACCTTCTTTTTTAACGGCTGCAGCCACAGTACCGCAGGCCACGCCGTAACGTCCGGCGTTGAAAGCCGGTCCGCAGATTACCAGGTCCGGTTTCTGGCTCTTGATCATATCAAGAACAGTAGCGGTAGCAGAATCTACGTTCTCGTTGAAGTAGGAGTCACCACAGATAACTGTAGCAACGATTTCTGCTTCCTCGCCAAAGCTCTGATTGAAGGCCATACCAGGTCCAACTACGCCTTCACGAAGCTCCGGCTGGTAATCAGCTTTTTCCTCGCCACCGATGTTGGCGAAGAACTGATTAATATAATGAACAACTCTTAACTTCGACATCATTTCCTCCTAAATTATCTGGCACTTAACGGGTTGAAGCCCATCTCGTTGGTGGCGCCTGTAATAACCTGAAGCTCGGCAATGATGGAACCGTCGGCCTGAAGGCTTCCGTCAAATCCACCGGCGATGATATCCGCAACTTCCGGATATCCGATTACCTTGTCCATCTTCGGAAGATGGATTACTTCATTTGCGTTACCACCTGTTACTACTGCGTTAGCTGCTGCATCTGCATCGGCTAAGGACTGGGAAGCGCCGTCGCGTCCGGCGTACTCATCGGTGATGATTACAGTCTTAACGCCCTTGCCCTCAATCTTCTTGCAGTTCATAATCAGGTCTGTATCCGGGTTACCGAAACCTTCCTGAGATACGATAGCGCCGTCAAGACCAAGCCACTCGCAAAGCTTTGCGGACCAGTCAGAAGAACGCATCTTATCTGCCAGATATACATTCTCGTTAGTGATGATTACACCAACAAAGTTTAAAGTCTTTCCATGCTGAGCAAACAGGTCTCTGATAACCGGATTGTTCAGGTGATGGTAGGTTGTGTTCTTGTCACATGCAGATACGCAGTTTCCGCTTACGATTGCGCCGTCCATGATCTCGGTCGGCATAATGATTGTGGAAAGAGACTGCTTTGCATCCACGCCGTAAACATAGGTGTCATGCATAAGTCCCTGGCTCTGAAGCATAAGAACATAAGCAACTCTCGGCAGATTCGGCCATTTTTCAATACCTTCCTTAACGGAAACAGTCTCGAAAGTCTCAACCTCTTCTGCTTCGATATCCTTTGCCAGCTTGCCGATGTAGTCAGCAGCCTTTAAGCCTGCCATACGAACGGCTTTTTCATGAGCATGTTTTGCAAGTCCGTCAACCGGCTCACAGATAACCACAAGGTTATTGAGCTTGGAGAACGGTGTGTACTTGGAGCCCTCCCCAGTCATGTCGATAATGCCTTCCTGGAAGCCCACGATCTTACCGGTTGTAACGACGGCGCTGCCGCGAAGTACGTTTGTACGTCCGCTTCCCACCGGAGCCACCTTGGAGATCATTCCCGGGAACATAGCACCTTCACCGTTTACCTTTACACGAGGCTCGATAACGTCCTTAACCGGCATGATGCGAACGCTCTCGCCCGGTTTTGCGATATCAAATTCAACGGATTTCAGTGTTTCGTCCTCAAGAATAAGGGCTTTCAACTCGTCGGCATTCACGTAGATGGTTCCGTTTTCCACCTTGGATTCTGCTCCAAACTGAATGTCGTTAATCGGAATGATTCCTAATTCGAGTTTCATTTGTTTAGCTACCCCGCTTTCTTAAAAAACTACAAGATTTTTTGGATCGCTCCTTCAATCAGCGAAAGATCCACTGCCTGGAAATCCTCCAGAAGATTTTCAGGCCAGTCGGGAGTTTTCCGAATGGACTGAAATTTGCGGCATGTCATAATACCGTTTTCAATGGTGATCTCCTGATTGTAGAATTCCTCTTTGTCCACAGGACGGTTGGATATCATCACTGACTTATAAGGAGTCTGATTGGGTTTCAAGCTTCCCGTCATCGGATGCGTTTCCAGACACCAGTTTTTCTGAATATAATCCCGGACAGTCAAAAGCACGTCCATGTAGCCTTTTCCTTCCAGATATTCAATTTGTACCTGGTCACCGTATTTTACCAGGCACATCGGGTTGTTGGTAATAATCCGATACATGCTGTTCACCCCTATTGATTCAGGAAATTCCTGTTTCAACCATATTTTTTTTATATTCCAGAAATTCTCAATATTGATAATTTCTATATATAGACTTTAACATACTTTTCACAAAAAGAAAAGATGCTTAGAGCTTTTTTCTAATTTTTTTTTTATCAAGTATGAAAAAAAATTCTTGATTTTGAAAAAAAGTTCCTGTAAAATAAAAAAAGGAATGCGGAAATCTGTCGGGGACTTCTTACGGAAAGGAATAAATGGATGGACAGCAATACTTTTACCTCAACTTATTATATGGATACAAAATCAGCGGCCTATGCGCGGACCCTCTCAGACTGCAGGCGGGTGGCCATTTCCAACGCCAATGTATTACTGATTGGCGAATCTGGTGTAGGGAAAGATGTGGCGGCACAATATATACACGCTTTAAGCCGCCGGGCTGACAAAGCCTTCGTTGCAGTAAACTGCAACGCCTACACGGAGTCGCTGCTGGAGCCGGAACTTTTCGGCATGGAGCCGGGAATTTTTTCCGACACCATAAGACGGCGAATCGGAAAATTTGAGCTTGCAGACCACGGAACTTTATTTCTCGATGCCATTGGCGATGTGAGCCTGACCACGCAGGTGAAGCTTCTGCGTGCCATAGAAACAAAGGAAATTGAACGGCTTGGGGGAAACAATAAAAAAATTCTGGATTTCCGCCTGATCACAGCCACCAGCCGGGACCTTCCGACAGAGGTCATAAACGGCAGTTTTCGTGAAGACTTTTTTTACCGCATCAGTACCATTGTAATCCGGATCCCTCCTTTAAGGGACCGGAAGGAAGACTTAGAGGGGATGATTCATTTCTTTTTACAGAAAGCCCAGGAGGAAAACGGCATCCGCATTGACCGGATTGAGGATAAAGTCTGGGATTTCCTGATGAATTATGATTATCCGGGAAACATCAGGGAGCTTAAGAATACCCTGGACCGGATGGTGGTGCTGTCCCAGAACCATGTAATTACCACAGAAGGGATTCCGATTCTTTACAATTTGAAGCGGATGGCTCCTGTTTCTTCCTATTCTACTCATGAACTGGTCAGCTGGAAGGAGTTTAAGCGGAGAAGTGAGCGGGAATATCTGGAGTGGGCCTTAAGGCAGACCAGCTGGAATATCAGTGCGGCGGCCAGGGAACTGTCCATCAGTACCCGGCAGATTTTTAACAAAATCAACGAATACAATATCGAAAAACCATTTTGACCTTCAGGTCCATGGTAATACGAAGACAGGAAGGAAACGACTCATATGAAAATTGTCCTAGAAAATCTTACAAAAAAATTTCCGGGCCGGAATAAAAAGGGGCCGAAAGACGTGGTGGCGGTGGATCACTTTTCCTTTGAATGTCCCGACGGGCAGCTCATCAGTCTTCTTGGTCCCTCCGGCTGCGGAAAAAGCACGGCTTTAAACCTGATCTGCGGTCTGGAAACGCCCACGGAAGGCCATATCTATTTCGGAACTTCTGAAGTGACCAGACTGGCCCCTGAACTCCGGGGCGTGGGTATGGTATTCCAGAACTATGCCCTTTACCCCCATCTGACGGTGAAGCAGAATATTCTTTTTCCCCTGGAAAACCGAAAGGGAAAAGACCGCCTGACCAGGGAAGAAATGGAAAAACGCGCCTGGCAGGCGGCAGAGCTTGTGCAGATAAAAGAGCTTATGGACAGGAAGCCCAGAGAACTATCCGGCGGCCAGCAGCAGCGTGCCGCCATTGCCCGGGCACTTGTAAAAACTCCCGGTGTCCTCCTTCTGGACGAACCTCTGTCCAATCTGGATGCCCGTCTCAGGCTTCGTACCCGGGAAGAAATAAAAAAAATACAGCGGTCCACCGGCATCACCACCATATTCGTGACCCACGATCAGGAGGAAGCCATGAGTATCTCTGATCAGATCCTGGTCATGCGGGACGGACGGCTCATTCAGGCCGGAAAGCCCCAGGAGGTCTATGACAGCCCCAATTGTCTCTTTGTCGCAAAATTTCTGGGAACTCCCCCCATCAATGTATTCCGGGGACGGGTCCTGGATAAAACTCTTTATATCGGAGAGGACGCAATATGGAAAACGGATCTGAAAGACCAGGAGGTCTTTGTGGGGATCCGTCCCGAGGGTTTTCTTTCAGACCCGGACGGTCCTTTCTGCTGCCGTCTGAAAGGTGTGGAGGTTATGGGCCGGGATGTGAGCATTCTCTCCTTTCATCCTGCCTGCGAAGCGGCTTTTGTCCGCTCTATCATTGACTCGGAAAACCAGGTGGACGCCTCCCGGGAGACTGTCCGTTTTTCCTTAAAGCCCCACAAGGTTTTTCTGTTTTGCAAAGACACGGAAGAACGTCTCCCCTTCTCTGCGGAAAGGAGCTCTTTATGAAGCACCAGTGGAAAGCATTCTGGTATTTGCTGCCGGCCCTTCTGTTTCTTTTTGCCTTCCTGGTCTATCCTCTTGTGGACGTATTCGTCTACTCAGTGGAAGAAGGGTACAATTTTGCCTCCCAGACCTATTTTGGCGTGGGCGGCTATAACTATTCTTATGTGCTCCATGACCCTTACTTTCTCCAGGCAGTGAAAAACACCTGTATTCTGGTTATTGTTACGGTTCCGCTGTCCACAGGTCTGGCTCTTCTCATCTCCCTGGGGCTAAACTCCATAAAGCCCCTGCGGAATTTATTCCAGACCATTTATTTCCTGCCTTATGTTACCAATACCCTGGCGGTAGGGCTGGTGTTTATGATCCTGTTTCAGAAAACAGAATACACAGACGGCCTCATCAACCTCTTGATTCAGTGGTTCAAAGGAACTTCCGTGGACTTTATTGACGGGCCTTACTGGGCGAAAATGTTCGTGCTCTGCTTTTATACCATCTGGGTGGTAATGCCCTTTAAAATCTTAATTCTCACCAGTGCGTTGGCATCTGTGAACCCGGATTATTATAAGGCAGCCCGGGTGGACGGCACCTCCCGGACCAGAATCTTTTTTTGCATCACCCTGCCCATGATTTCTCCCATGGTATTTTATCTGATTATCACAGGATTTATCGGGGCCTTCAAGGCTTACAGTGACGCAGTGGCGCTTTTCGGCGCTGACTTAAACGCTGCCGGAATGAATACCATTGTAGGCTATGTCTATGATATGCTGTACGGGGACAGCGGAGGCTTCCCCTCCTATGCTTCCGCCGCGGCAGTGATTCTTTTCGCCATTGTCCTTACCATTACCTGCATCAATCTGCTGGTAAGCAAAAAACATATTCACTATTGAAAGGCAGAATACTATGGAACACGAATTTGATTTTAAAAAAGAAGAAAAATCCATCGGCAGAAAACGGCAGGTCCTCCGGATATTCACCTACTGTTGCCTTATTATGTGGGCAGCCATTGTCCTTTTCCCCTTCTACTGGATGATTCTGACCTCCCTAAAAAGTTATGGCGCTTATAACGGGGAGCGCATCCCCTCATTCTGGGTGTGGCCCCCTGTCTTCCAAAATTATAAGGATGCGTTCACCCTGGTTCCTCTGGCCGGGTATCTGATCAATACGGTAATCTTCACTGCAATTACCACTGCCATCATGGTGGCAGTGATCACTCTGGCGGCTTACGCCTTTGCCCGGCTTAAATTTCCCGGGAAAAACCTGTTATTTACCCTGCTTTTATCTCTGATGATGATTCCCGGCGAGCTGGTTGTCATTACCAATTTTGCTACCATCACAGAATTGGGGCTTAGAAATACCTTTACCGGCCTGATCCTGCCTTCTGTCACATCGGTTTTTTATATTTATCTTCTGAAAGAGAGTTTTGAGCAGGTTCCGGAAGAGCTTTACCGGGCCGCCAAAGTGGATGGAACCTCAGATTTCAAATATCTCTGGAAGGTGATGATTCCCATCTGCCGCCCCACCTTTGTTACTATCGTAATTCTGAAAATCATCGAGTGCTGGAATTCCTATGTCTGGCCCAGACTCATTACAGACGATCCGGCTTATTTTCTGGTTTCCAACGGGATTCAGGAGATCAGGGAAAACGGCTTTGGCCGGGAAAATATCCCTGCCATGATGGCGGCGGTGGTGGTCATTTCCCTTCCCCTGATTCTTTTATTTCTGGCTTTCCGCAAACAGATCATGGAAGGCGTATCAAGAGGAGGGATCAAAGGATGAGTCAGAAAATACAGCAGAAAATGCAGCAGAAAATGCAGCAGAAGCTGGGAAACGTTGTATGCAAAGTTCTAAAGAGGCTTTTCATGCTCAGGAAAAGTCCGCGCCCGGCTGTACTGCAGCCCGCCCTCTTCCTTCTCCTGCCCCTGCTCCTTTCCGGATGCCACGGCTCCCGGGAAGCGGCAGAGTTTTCCGTTCCGGAGGCCTTTGACGAAACCCAGAATTATGAAATCACTTTCTGGGCGAAAAATGACACCAACAAGCTTCAGACTGATATTTATAAGCAGGCCATTGACGATTTCCAGAAGCTGTATCCCAATATCACCGTTCATCTCAGGCTTTACACCAATTATGGGAAGATTTATAACGACGTGATTACCAATATTGCCACGGACACCACCCCCAACGTCTGCATCACCTATCCGGATCATATTGCCACCTATCTCACCGGCAGGAAGACGGTGGTTCCTCTGGACGATTTGTTTTCTGACCGGGAGTATGGCCTTGGAGGCAGCGGACTGCGCTTTGACAGTCCCCGGAAGGAAGAAATTATTCCTCAGTTTTTGTCCGAATGTTCCTTTGCCGGACATTACTATGCCGTCCCCTATATGCGTTCTACGGAAGCATGCTACATCAACAAAACCTACGTGGAAGCTCTGGGCTACACTCTGCCTGAAACTCTCACCTGGGATTTTGTCTGGGAAGTGTCGGAAGCTGCCGCAAAAAAAGACGGAAATGGCGTATACCTCTTAAACGGACAGGAAGTCATGATCCCCTTCATCTATAAGTCCACGGACAATATGATGATCCAGATGCTTAAGCAGAGGCAGGCGGGCTACTCTAATGCCGCCGGGGATATCCGGATCTTTAACGACACCACCAGGGAAATTCTGTATACTGTTGCCGAACACGTGAAGACCGGGGCATTTTCCACCTTTAAAATTTCCAGCTACCCTGCCAACTTTCTCAATGCGGGCCAGTGCGTGTTTGCCATCGATTCCACAGCGGGAGCCACCTGGATGGGAGCCGATGCCCCTCTTTCCGACATCAGTAAAGATGCTCTGGTGCAGTTTGAAACGGAAGTCATGGCTGTCCCCCAGTTTGATCCGGAGCATCCTCAGATGATTTCTCAGGGACCGTCCATCTGTATTTTCAACAAGGACGATCCTCAGGAGGTGCTGGCTTCCTGGCTTTTCACCCAGTACCTTCTGTCCAATGAAGTACAGATCCCCTATGCCATGACAGAAGGCTATGTGCCCGTCACCAGTAAGGCACAGGATTCTCCGGAATATCAGGACTATCTGTCCCGGCAGGGAGAAGATACAGGCACCTATTACGATGTAAAAATCAAAGCGTCCAAACTTCTTCTGGCCCATATGGAAGATACTTTCGTCACACCGGTATTTAACGGTTCTGCTTCCCTTCGGGACGCCGCCGGACAGATGATTGAAAATGTTGCAAAATCCATAAGGCGGAAAGAAACTGTGGACGATGTTTATATGGAAAAGCTGTTTGCTGACGTGACCTCCCTCTACCATCTGAGCGAACATTTTGCAGATACCGCTTCCAGATCGGACCTGGGACCTCTGCCCTTCACGGCAAAAGCTCTTTTAAGCGTTCTTCTCTGCGCCTGGATCCTGATTTTCTTTTATGTTTTCAGAGAGGAGTGGAAAAAAAGGAAGAGAAATCATTGATTTTAAATATTTTTCCGCTATAATTAGGGGTGTTCCCGGGAACATGGAACATATTTTAAAAAAGTGAGGAGAATAATTATGAAAAAAACAGTTATTACGGCTCTGACCCTCTCTCTGGCCCTGGCTCTGGCCGGATGTGCAAAGGATGGCGGTGCCAGAGAAACGGCCTCCGCGGCCGAAACCACTGCGGCTGAGACCACCGCTGCCGAAACGACCGCGGCTGAAACGACTGCCGCCCAGACTACCGGTTCTGAGGCGGAAACGGCCAGCGCCGTTATGAGCTATGAGGAGTACATGGAAGCAGATCTGGATTCCCCGGTCGTGGTTGAAACCTATGTTCAGGCCAAGCAGTCCTGGTGGGAAAATAAGGCAACCCTGTATACGCAGGACAGAGATGGCGCATACTTCATTTACGACATGGCCTGTTCGGAGGAAGACTATGAAAAGCTGCTTCCCGGCACAAAAATCCGGGTCACCGGTTACAAAGGTGAGTGGTCCGGCGAGATTGAGATTATGGACGGCACCTTCGAGTTTGTGGAAGGAGGAGACACCTTCCAGGCAGAAGCTCTGGATGTCACTGAGCTTTTAAACTCTGAGGAGTTGATAGAGCATCAGAACCAGTTCGTCTCCTTTAAGGGCATGACTGTGGCACCCGCGGATGAGGACAACAAAGAGACCGCGTTTCTTTATAACTGGGATGGTTCCGGAACTGACGGCGATGATCTGTACTTTAATGTTTCTTACAACGGAGAGACTTATACTTTCCTGGTAGAATCCTATCTCTGTGATAATACCACCGAGGTATATAACGCGGTAAAGGAGCTGAAAGTGGGCGATGTGATCGACATGGAGGGCTACCTTTACTGGTATGAGGGTGTAAATCCCCATATCATTTCCGTCACTGTGTCAAAATAGGTCGAAAAGAACGTCTGTAAAGGTGCCTGTTATGGGCTAAGTTTCTAAAAAATTTTTTGGTAAAAGACAAAATGGCTGAGAGCAGAAATTCTGCTTCCAGCCATTTACTCATTTTCCCGTATTGTACACTTTATGCAACAGTTCCGGAGCTTTCTGAACTGTTACACTCTCATAGTTCCTCTGAGCTTTTCTTTTTGAAATGCAAAAGTCCATATAAACTCATCATCAATAACATAATTCCTGATAAAAAGGCTGCTGCAAAGAACCAGGGCCTGCGGTCTCCTGTCCCGGGAATACCATCAGCGTCCCTGCTGCTTCTGGCATCAGAATCTTTGGCATTGCCGGATGTATCAGTAATTTCTGTATTTCTGGAAATCCCAGGACTATCAACAGTACTTCCAGGATACAGATTCTCAGGTTTCTCAGATGCATTAGAACGCCTGGAAAAATCAGACTGTCCTGTATCACCGGAATTATCAGAACTTCCCGGGCCTCCAGAAGTTCCCGGATCTTTGTTTCCTCCTGAATTACCTGAATCCCCGTTGCCTCCGGAATTTCCGCTGTCTCCTGAACTTCCTGAGTTCCCTGAATCTATGCTGCCTCCTGGATTATCCGGTTCTCCTGAGTCTCCGCCTTCTGAACCGCCCGGGTTTCCGGAACCTCCGCTGCCTTCGGGGCTTCCGCCTCCTGAGCTTCCTGAATTTCCGCTGCCTTCCGAACCTCCGCCTCCTGAGCTTCCTGAATTTCCGCTGCCTTCCGAACCTCCGCCTCCTGAACTTCCTGAATTTCCGCTGCCTTCCGAACCTCCGCCTCCTGAACTTCCTGAGTTTCCGCTGCCTTCGGGGCCTCCGCCTCCTGAATTTCCTGAGTTTCCGCCGCCTTCGGAGCCTCCGCCTCCTGAATTTCCCGAATGATCGGGATCATCTGGCTTTACATCCGGCGTTTCCGGCGAATTTGAAATGGTTATACCTGTATTCGACATATCCACTGGATAAACAGACAGGTCTAAATTATAACGGTCCGGAGCCTTTTGCTCTTTAAGCCAATAACACTGCCCTCTCATAAGTCCCTGAAAAACAAAAGTTCCGTCTGGGCCGCTTATGCCTGACGCAATGGGAACAGTGCAATCCTCATCTACATACAGCCCAAAAACAGCACCCTTGAGAGGTGTTGTACTTCCGGATATAACTTTTGTAACCGTAAGTGCCCATTGCCAATCCTCTGTCAGAGAATCCTCCAGCCGGAAATCATCTGTAAGAAGAACTTCACTGCCGTCCGGCAATTGAAGCATTGGCAGCTTATCCGCATCAGCTGGTACGTGTATCGTCATGATTCCGCCTCCGGGTGTCCGGATAAAGTAAGTAAATCCACGGCGTATCCGGGAAAGCTTAAGGGTGCCATCCGGTGAAACGGCAAACTCCTCATCAGGAACCGGGGACTCTGTCCCAGAGGGGTCCGTTAGAAATAACGGCACGGATGTTCCGCCCATGGGAATCCCATATTGATTAAACAGCCGGAGCACAACTTCCATCTCCAGGGCCCTGGTCTGTATGGTTATATTGGAGTCTGAATACCCGATCGGATAAACGGTCCGATCCAAATCATAATGGTCCGGAGCCTTCTGCTCCCTAAGCCAATAACACTGCCCCCTCATAAGCCCCCGAAAAACAATCGCTCCATCCGGGCCGCTTACCCCCGATGTAACGGGAATCATACATTCCTCATCACCATACAGCCAGAATACGGCACCTTCCAGGGGGACTGTGCTGCCGGATATGACTTTTGTGACCGTAAGCGTCCTATGCTGCTCCTCTGGCAGGGAGCCCTCTAGTTCAAAATCCTCCGTAAGGGGAACCTCACTGCCATCCGGCAATTGAAGCGTTGGCGGCACATCGGCATCAGCCGGTACGTTTATAGCCATAATCTCGCCTCCGGGCAGCCGGATGAAACAGGCACTTCCCCTGCGTATCAAGGAAAGTTTAAGGGTACCGTCCGTTGAAACAGTAAGCTCCTCATCAGGAACCGGATTTTCTACACCTGAGGGATCTGTTTTAAATACCTGCACGACGGCCCCGGCCATGGGAATGTGAAACTGATTGAACAGACGGAACGCGATTTCCGCCTCCAGCGGTTGATTTTTCAGCTCCAGACTCGTCACGGATTTCGCCGCGCCTGCTGTAATAAGGAGCCCCGTTTTTGTGGGCGTTACATTGTCCGGCAGCGCATTCTCATCATATTCCAATACGCTGCTGTAACCGGAAATACTCTCCGTTTCCACCAGCTCATACTTCCCTCCGGGCTTTACCTTAAAAGAAAACGTTCCACTGGCATCGGTAATGCCCTGGGCAAAAGGCAGACCCCGCACCTGATTCTTTTCGTCCCACTGAAACAAGGTAAAGCTCACTCCCTGAAGGGCTTCCTGGTTTTTCTTATCCCTCTTGGTTACGCTGATAGTGGCCTTACGGGCAGCGACACCACCACCTCCGCCGCCGCCTCCGCCACCAACGGTTGCGTTATTATCCTTTCCACCGCCAAGGAGTACCGAGCTTCCCTCAAAGGAAACACTGTTTGAGTATCCTCCCGACTCCTTTTTTATAATATCAGCCGCATAGCTCAGCACATAGGCATCTCGGCTCCCCTCTTCAATGGGGAGTTCTACGGTAAATTTGTTTTCCGTCGGGTCAAAATCGGCGATTTTCAAAGAGATGCTGTCTCCGTTCTTTTTATAACCTGGTTTCTGATTGTTATTGCTGTTTGATGTTCCTGACAGCTCCGCTTTGCAAAACTTCAAAGAATCCGTATCCAGCTGGAGTCTTTTGTCCATGGTGTCTACAAGCTTTGGAGTTTCCGGAAGGGAAATCCCAAAGGGATTGATCAACACATCATACTGAATCAGTTCCAGCTGGTTATCCACCCCGCTTTCTTTCATCAGCCCATGGTTTGTAAAGTTTTTCGTAATCGTAGAGGAAACCTCTTTAAATTCAAGTCCATCGGCCATACCGTTCATGGAGACAGTGTTTGTCACTGCAATCACTGGTTCCTTACCGGCAAACCCCAAAAGTTCCGGATTGACTTCTGTACAAAACTGGACTGTGGTTTCCTCAGAGAGATTTCCCAGGGAAATCGTAAGCGTCTGTCTCTGGTTATCCGGCGAAGCATTGGAGCATGAAGCCACAGGGGCCAGACTCCCAGAAGACGCAGTAAGGGAATCTTTCTTATAGGCCAGTCCCTTTGGCAGGATATCCGTCAAAATCACATGTTCCATTGGCAATCCTGAGGTATTGACCTTTATGGTCCATAACATGGTTCCCGTTTTGTAATCATAGACTGGAGCCTCCTTAAGAAGCACCTTGGCGCTGACCTTTTCCGTACCGGCGGCACTTGCAGACCGCGGTGTAACCGAACTGCCGATTATCATATCCTCTGTGGAGATTACATTTTTAAATGTTATCCCGTTTGTGTTGTTTGCAAAGATACAGGGGTCACAGACTTTTGTCTGATACGAGAGTGTGACGGTCCTTAGACCGAGGTTTTCTGTCTTCACAGTAATTACTCTATTTGTCCTGTCATAGAGGCATTGAACGGTTCCCGCATCTGCTGTCTCCGGAACATTACCGTCTATCAAAACAGTAATATCTGCTTCATCACCGATCAGCTCCAGACCGCTGTTGTGTCCGGTACTATGGCAGCCGCCGCCAGCCTGGCTCAGATTATCTGTAAAAGTACCACTTCTAAGATCGGTTTTGTGGGGGTTAATTGTCACCTTCCATCCGATTGTGCGGGTTTTCGGGTCATAAGTGCCATCGGCCGCTTTTAGCAGTACCGAAGTCTCTGACCCACTGTTTCCGGTTTCGCTGGGCACTGATTTTATGGCCTCAGGGGTTTTATAATCGGTACCATTATATGAAAAAGTAAACCAGGCGGTATTTTTTCCCAGGTCGGTGCCGTCTTCATATGCGCTTTCCGCAACATGTGTCTGATAAGTAATGGAAACCGGCGTATTGGATGCAGATATGGGCGAAACAGAAAAACTGTTGTTTTCACCTGGCGTTACATCCGGCAAAACGCCTCCCGCCGCTAAAGTACCTCCTTCCGCTACTTTCACGGAATCCTCTATTAATGTGCTGCCGGACGGTAATATGTCGTGGAGCGTCAGGGTGTTTTCCTCTTTGAAAGTAAAGCCGTTGGGATAAAAGGTAACTGTCCAGTCAGTAACAGAACCCTGGCCGGGGGTACGTGTCGTTTTTCCCTCTTTCTTTATCCATTGAAGCGTGGGAACCATAACCGATGCCGTACTGCTGATATTCATGCTTTCAAATGTCAGGTTCTTTCTTGCAAACAGTCCGGCGGTATTTGTAATGGTTTTGCCGCCGCTTTTCGTCCCAGGCAAAAGAAGCTCATCGTTGATGGAAGTCTCATAGGTAATCTTTAATGGTTTGGCCGAATTTCCCTGAGTTGCCTTTCCTGCACAAAATCGGGTGCCGCCAAAGGACAGGACTGTCCTGGAGCCATCCTCCGAAGTTTCCACAACCGCATAAGCTGCATCAGAAGGGGAAGCAGTATTTCCGGATGCGTATACAGGAATTTTTTCACCATCTATTTTGATACTTTCCTCAATAAAACTGTGCGAAGCTCCATCAATGGTATCCCGAATCTCCATGGGGGTATCCAGTGTAATCCCATCGTTTCCTGATGGATTTTGCCGTGGGGTATAGTCAATCTCCCAGGTAATGGTTTTTTTATCCAATTTTCCCGTTTTTTTAAGTTCAGCCTCTTTTATCACAGGCTCATTTTCCGCATAGCCGAAGGTAAGTATCTGGATTGTTTCACATTCCATAATATAGCGGTTTTCACCGTCAGCGGGAGCTTCATCTTCCGGCACGGCTTTCGCCCGCTGGCAATTCAGATAGAAATAGGCATCGTACAGCTCACCGTATTCTGACAAAACCGGGGCCCCGCTGTCATTTATTTTAAACTCAACCCAGGCCTCTTCCCCGTCTGAAAAAATCCATCCAAACGTAACCGGATCCCCGCCTTCTTCCCCCGTATCTATGGTCAGAGGGGAGCCCTCTGTCAAATCAGGCAGCTCTAAATGAGGGGAAACGTCCAGATAATAGAGAGTAGTATCCATATCTGTATCTTCCTGAATTTTTTTACATTGTTCCTCTGAAATTTCATATTCATAGCACAGTGCCAATCGGTCATCTTTTTCAAGCAGAGTATTTTCTTTAATGGGATTTTTCCCGGGACGGCCTTCCGCGTCCGTATAGGTAAGATAGATATTCGTAAACGTTACATAATCGGACAGCTTTGATGCGTTACTCTTCGACCGGGTGCCGGCCAGTTTTCCGACCGAACAAACGGCGCACACATAAGAGCAGCCCTTTCCCTCTACAAATCCGCAGTCCGCGTTATGCTCATGACTGCATGACAGTATTTTTGTAATGCAGCTGCTTTCCTCGCTGCAGGAATGAGAGCAGCTTTTGGGCTTACGTTCTGCTGCATTAGACGAAGTGGCGTCGCTGTCTTCTTCAGAATCACAGTCTTCTGTGTGGATATGTACGCAGTTTTGAAGCTCCTTATAGCAGTCTTCTGTATGCCTGTGGCGGCAGTCCCGCCCTTTGGTATAGCCGCAGTCTGCATCATGTTGTCTGTGGTGAGCACAAAGGCTCTCTGCCAGAATATCCCCGTCTGTCTCTGCTCCACCCGCACTGCCAAGACCATAAGCAGACACATGAGTATTGAAAATCACAGCCAGGCATAAAAGCAACGGGAGCCCCCGTTTTGAGAACCAATGTTTCATATTCATATCCTCCCCTAAAATATCAGAATATTCCGCACCAAAGGATGTCCGGTTTTTTACATTAAAAACCCCCTGAACACGCGGCTTTGCCAGACTGCGCTGCCATTCAGGGAATAAGCATCTGATACCATATATTGGTACTATACATGAAAATTATATTTCATGCAACCTTTTTTATTAACCCCACAGGAAGTACCTTCTTGTCCGTCTTAAGACGAACAAGAAGATATACCCCCATGAACAGCGGTAGCTTATGTTAAAAAAGCGGGCGTGTTTACTTCATATTCCGGCAGATTTTCACCAGCATATCCCCGCTTCCCACATTATAGCCGCTGCACGCATACACGGCATTTAAGGTTCCTGTTGTCACAAGGATAAGGGGCAGCTTATCGGGATCCACATACATTCTGCGGGCCAGAGTCTCGACATTCGGCACGAAGCTGTCAAAAAAGACCCGAATCTGTCCGAAGGTATCAAGAACCTTCTTAAGCTTGGTATTCTCCAGGGCTTCCTTGTCCCTGACCATAAACACAAGGTCTGCAGAAATTTCTTTAAAATCTTTCTCCTGCTCCAGCATCTCATTTAAGATATGTTCCGTCGGTTCCTTGCCCTGCTCAAGCCACATAAGAATCGCCTTGTTCTTCGTGAGCTCGCTTCCCAGGACCGTATTTCCATTTTCGTCCCGTACTTTGAACTCATCCAGTGCGAAATTATCCAGCATGTCGGCCAGGTTCGCCTGGTATTTCTGAAGTTTTACGACCTTTGTGCCGCCGGATTCCAGTTTGAAATGGTATTTACCTGCAAACAGGTTTCCGTTGGGCAGGCGGTTATCGGTAATAACCCGGTAGTCGCCGCCGGGAACGGTGATGGAAAGCCGGTTTTTGTCCCACGTCTCGTCCGTCAGATCCAGGGTCTCATAGCTTCCGTTTGCCAGGTGGCCCACGGTAAAGTCGGAGTAATACAGCCAGTTCTCACCGTCCCCCTTCTCGAAAACGATGGTGCTGTCTCCCTGGTCCAGAACTTCCACAGGAACAAAACGGCCGTCTCTGTAAAACTCCGCCATCCTGTTGATAGAGTTGATTCTGGAAGCAATTCCAAGGGTACGGCAAATAGCCACAAACAGGATTTTTCTGGAAAGTTCGCTGGCATTTTTCACTGTCAGCGCTCCCACCGGCCCGGTCACAATCTGTCCGTATTCAATATCCGGATCAAAATGGATTGTCTCACGAATGTATGTCCACACACTCTGCGGATCCTTTTGGAACTTTTCTTTTTCTTCCTCTGTAAAATATGAGAGAATGAACTGCCTGTTTTTCCTCAAGGGTTCCAGATACGCCCGCGGACAAACTACATATTGATAGAAAAGCTCCTCATCTTCCATCTCATAGCCCTTACTGCATTCCAGGGCCTCATAAAGGATTTCCGGATCCACATCTCTCCGGTCCTTTTTTGAAAGTGTAAGAAGCAGCTTTTCCTTTGCCGCCGGCGAAAATCTTTCATCCTCCAAAAACGGAATCAGTCGCTGCACGTTGCTTCTGCTCTCATACAGCAGATCATAAACCGCTTCGCTGTATCCGTATTTTTTAACGACATCCTTCACACGGGCCTCGTCAAACATTCCGGCCACACGGGTTTCCCGCTTTGCGTTGGCGGCATTTGTCTTTTTAAGGCACAGCTCCTTCTGCTCTTCCGTCGGTCTGGCACCGTTTACAATCTGGTCCTTCGGAGCAATGGAGACAAAATTCTCCCAGGTCTCCAAAGGAACCGGCTCGTTCTTTAATACCAGCTCTACCGTATCCACATCCGGCGTATATACCATTTTCTCACAGAATACACCGTCCTTTTTTACATGGACATTTAAAGAGCCCAGGCCGCAGGTAATTTTGCAGCGGCCGTCCGCATCCGTCGTCATGACGGCGGCATCAAAAATATTGGAATAATTTAAGATTCCAAAGCCCACTTCGGCACCCTCAACGGGCTTTTCGTTTTCGTCCGTCACATGGACCATAATCTGCTTTGTCACCGCATAAAGCTTTAAATTGTTGAGAAACGATGCCATTCCCACCTTTGAGATGACTTCCTCGCCCTTTGCCGGTTCTCCGAAGCAGCGGCTGTGAATTAACATCGCCCGGCTGGCTGCGTTGGTAAACCACCCCTTATTTAAGACCTCCTCCGGCTCGCAGGCCCCGAGGAAATGCCACGCACCGTCACACCAGACTTCAACCCAGGCGTGATTGTCGTCACAGTGGGCCCAGCGGGGGGTATAAATCTGCCGCGCCGGGATTCCGATGGCCCGGTACACATTCACACCGAACACCGACTCCTCACCACAGCGGCCGTATGCCGAATAAAATGCTCCCAGAGCGGAAATTGTCCGCCCGTCGGTGGCCTGATACATCACATTTTCCGCATTCCAGTAATTGGCCTCAATGACCGCGTCATGCATCGAAAGGCCATCCACTCTGTCCTTCAGAAGCCCGTAGAAAAATTTGCGGCAGTCGCAGAGCTCCTCCTCATTTACACGGATATGGAGCACATAATTCAAGAAAATATCCTCCGGAATCTCTCTGGCAAAAGGGGAATTTTCCCTTAAGAACACGCCATGCTCCGCGCAGGACTGAAAAATACTGAAATCATAATTTGCCATATCACTTAAAGGACTGTTGGCATAAATCCACCGGATTGCGAACATCACATCCGGAGACACCTTCTTTTCCGCTTCCAGGAGGCGGGAGAGGATTTCACGTCTCTTCTCCTCTCCCGCCTTTAAAAGCAGCCCGTTAAATTTTATCTCTGCGGCTTCAACCGCATGGTTGGAAAATATCACTGCTTTTCTCTCCTTGAATTGTTATAATTTTTGTAACAGTTCAGCCTTGCATCTTCTTGTCCGCGTACCGCGTACAAGAAGCCCCGGGCGTCCGCCCTATGAAGCTTCGCACGGCTGAACTGTTACCAATTTTTTAAAAAGAATGAACGATCTGGGCACACTCTCGGAACTCCTGCTCGTCAGTCTGCCAGATCTCATACTCGGACAGGCTCGGCAGCCCCATGGCCACGGTGCTCTTCCGGTACTTCATTCCGCTGTCCAGCGCACCCTTTCTTCCGGTGGTGTGGAACACAATAATTCCCGCATAGTCGTGAATTTCCTGAATGTTCCATTTTTTTACGCCGCAGCCGGCCATAATATCAATGCGGCCTGCCGCTTTTTCGTAAACCTCCTTCAGAAGCTCTTTTCCTGCCACCACGTCGCTCTGCTGGCCGGAGGTCAGAATCGTTTTGCAACCAAGTTCGATAGCCTGCTCTAAAGTAGCAATCGGATCTCTCGTCATGTCGAAGGCACGATGAAGCGTCACGTCAATGCCGCCGGCACAGTCCATCATCCGCTTCATTTTCTCCATATCCAGATCTCCATCCGGAGTCAGAGCGCCGATTACAACGCCGTTGGCCCCCAGATCCTTAAAGACCTTAATCTCCTCGCACATAAGTTCCATCTCTTTTTCAGTATAAAGGAAATCACCGAACCGGGGGCGAATCAGAACGTTGGTCTTAATGCCGTCACAGTCCTCCTGTACCTGACGGAACACAATGGGAGACGGCGTGCAGCCGCCGATGGCAAGGTGAGCGCAGAGCTCCAGACGGTCGGCGCCGCCCTTCCAGGCATTGACGCAGGACTGATAAGAATCCACGCATGCCTCAATCAATGGTTTATTCATGGCTTATATTCTCCTTCTCTGTTACAACTTAATAGAGGTGACAGGAAACTACATGTCCCGGCTCCACTTCCTTCGGCTCCGGTCTCCTCTCCAGACATTCCGGACGGCAGTGGTTACAGCGTGCGGCAAACGGACAGCCCTTTGGAAGGTTGATGGTGGACGGGATATCGCCCTCCAGAATAATCCGCTCTTTGTGGAGCGTCGGATCCGGAATCGGCACGGCCGAAAGCAGGGCCTTTGTGTAAGGATGAAGCGGGCTCTTATAAAGCATGTCCTTTGGAGCCGTTTCCACCACAAAACCCAGATACATAACCGCAATCCGGTCAGAGATCATCTCAACAACCGACAGGTCATGGGAAATGAATACATAGGTCAGCTTGTAGGTTTCCTGCAGGCGGTGCAGAAGGTTTAAAACCTGGGCCTGAATGGAAACGTCGAGAGCCGAAATGGGCTCGTCAGCAATCACTAATTTCGGGTTCACTGTCAGCGCCCGGGCAATACCGATACGCTGCTTCTGGCCTCCGGAAAACTCGTGGGGGAAGCGCTGTGCGTGTTTTGAGCTCAAGCCTACAATTCCCAAAAGCTCGTTTACAATTTTCATCCTGCCTTCTTTATCGAGATCCGTATGAATTAACAGAGGCTCCTCAATCAGCTCCGAAACCCTCATACGGGGATTTAAGCTTCCTGCCGGATCCTGGAAAATCATCTGCATATCTTTTCTCAAGGGACGCATTTCATCCTGGGAAATCTTTGAAATTTCTTTTCCCTGGAACCAGATCTCTCCGGAATCCGGAATCAGGAGATGGTTAATCAGACGGCCCGTTGTGGATTTTCCGCAGCCGGACTCTCCTACGATGGAGAACGTTTCCCCCTCATAAACATCGAAGCTTACGTTGTTCACCGCATGGACAAATTTCGTTGGTTTTCCCAAAAGCGTTTTTCCCACGGGGAACGTCTTTGAAACATTTTTTAATGAAAGAAGTTTGTTCTTTTCCATATTATTTCCCCTTATCCTTCCTGCCTAAGCCAGCATCTGCATTTCTGGTTCTCACCGACATTTACAAGCTCCGGTTCCTTTTCCCGGCATTTATCCGTTGCATATTTACAGCGCGGCGCGAACCGGCATCCAGTCGGCATCGACGACAGATCCGGAACACTTCCCGGAATGCTGGGGAGCACCTTCACACCGGAGCCCAGCTTCGGGACAGAGGCGATCAGTCCCTGGGTATAGGGGTGGGACGGACTGGCAAACAGAACCTCAACCGGGGCCTCTTCAACAATCTTTCCGGCATACATAACGATAACCCGGCTGCACATCTCGGCAACAACACCCAGATCATGGGTAATTAACAGGATGCTGGAGTTCTCCTCTTTCTGGATTTTCTTCATCAGATCAAGGATCTGGGCCTGGATGGTAACATCCAGAGCTGTTGTAGGTTCATCAGCAATCAGGAGTTTCGGGTCATTGCTTAAGCCATGGCGATCATCACACGCTGGGACATGCCTCCGGACAGCTGATGGGGGTAGTTTTTAAGTACCCGAGGCGGGTCCGGGATACCGACCTTTTTTAACATATCGGCGGCATGGGCCAGGGCCTGCTCCTTTGTCATATCACGGTGGAGACAGATGGTTTCAATCATCTGCCTGTCAATCCGCATGGACGGATTTAAGGCCGACATGGGCTCCTGGAAAATCATGCTCATCTTGCCGCCGCGGATATCGCGAATCTGGGCATCATCGGCCTTTACCAAATCCACGCCGTCCAAAACAGCGCTTCCGTTTGTAACCCTGCCCGGCGTATCCTTTAAAAGCTGCATGATGGAAAGGGAGGTAACGCTCTTTCCGCAGCCGGACTCTCCTACCAGTCCGAGGATCTCGCCCTTATAGATATCAAAAGTAATATTATGGATCGCAGTTACACTGCTGGTTTTACTTGAGAAAAACTCCGTGCGTAAGTCTTTTACGCTAAGTAATACTTCCTGTGGCATATTGGTTTCCTTTTGGGCGCAGCCAGGGAGCCGCCGCCGTTTTCTCCACCCATAACATTGACATCATCATCGCCGAAAAGCACGTAGGCTATGCCGGTCCCGAAATCTATCTGGCCATGGGAATGAAGCCGGAGGAGGCCGCTATCGTAGTCTGCAAGCTGGGGTATCTGGGCGAAGGCCACGAGGCTTATGCAAAACGGGCCATCCTGGTTCTCACCAAGGGCAGCACCAACGAGGACTTAAAGACGCTGCATTATGAGAAAGTGCCGCGCCCCATCTTCCCACTGGATGATGGCTTTGCCTTTGATGCAAAGGCGAATCTGAAATAACGGGCACCGATGATCTATGCTCTAAATGGCTTCTTAATCGCGAGATTCTCATGGTTAATGAAGGATACATTTAGAGCATTTTTCATATAAGCAGGGCAGTTTATTTTTTCACTCCCTCATTTTCAAAGAACTGTGCAACCGTCATACATTTTGGATGTTTTCAAACACAATCGCTGCATTTAAAATCGGTTGGTCTTTTGCGTCACGTATCAGCTTTTCTGCATGATCTACCGCAGGAATTAAAAATGTGGAGCCGGGAATCTGTGATACAGATTCCGGCTCCGCGCCGTTTCAATATCTCAGGAATTCAGCCGGTGTCATAATCATGGGATTTTTCATACCGGATTCCAAAAAATCTTTATCGCCGGTAAGTAAAATATCGACTTTCGCTTCTATGGCTGCCCGCAGAATCGGGCGGTCATTCACATCGCGAATTTGCATCTCTGAAATATTTTCTTCTGTTGGAATCGGAACCAACTCTAAAGTCAGAAGCGCGACGGAAAGAAATTTATCCAACGCCGCAAGTCGGTTTGGAAATTTTTTGTTGAATATCCGCTTCATTTCATCCACATTCTGCTCACAGATCATCCCGTGATGGGGATAGGATGCCGCTTTTACATACGCCTGAAAAGGAACGCCGTTTGCGCTTAAAGCGGCAGAAATAAGGACGTTGGTATAATCAAAACCTTCATGCGTTCCCGTCCTCATTTCTCAATTCTTTCACAAGCGCCATGACATCATCATCGGAAATTAAGCCAGCACGTTCCGCTTCTCCGTCCATTTCTTTTTGAAGCACCTGCATAGCGTAGACAGCAGAATTGACAATACGAACGGTGCTCCCTTCAACGATAAACGTAATGCGATCTCCGCTTGTCACGCCAAGCACTTCCCGAATGTCTTTCGGAATTGTGACCTGTCCTTTTGCCATGACTTTTGCATTGTCTACAAATGTATTGGCTAACATGATTTTGCACCACCTTTCTGATTCATGGAAAGTAGGGAATTCCCTGCTTCTATTATATGCAGAGGGTGCAGAAAAATCAATGGTAAATACTGGCGGCAGCACAGATTAACGTAACAGTTCATCCTTGATAATTCATTTCAGGATACCTGAAAAGAATTTTCTCCCTCACCCTTTAAATTCCATCTTAATTTTTTGCAATAACTCCGGTTCGCTGATCACCTCATAGCCTGTCTGCGCCATGGCAATAGCGGCAGATACCATCTCACCGGCAGCGAAATCTGTCATTGTGGCAGCGGCAAATTCCGGATTATGCAAAGCCAGTCCGCCGGTCTGTGTAATTCCGATCCAGCTGTGAATCGTGGGAACCACATTGCTGACATTGCCAATATCTGATGTGGCGGCATATCCTGCCGGCTTTTTCAGACGGAGCGTTGTCAGTTTTTCATAATTTTCTTTGAACACATCGGCCAGAGTGTGATTGGTCACCAGGTTTTCAACTCTTTTTTCAAATTCCGTCACTGTGACGGAGACCCCCGATGCCCGGGCCGTATTCTGCACACAGTCGGTCACTCTGTCCATATACTCCTGGAGCTTTTCCTTACTTGCTGCCCGGATATAATATTTCATGGAAGCGTAGTCGGGAATTACGTTGGGCCGGTCTCCTCCATGATCAATAATGCCGTAAATATTAGCCTCCGGAATATACTGTTTCAGATTATTAATGTTAAGATATGACATAACCAGGGCATCCAGGGCGTTTCGGCAGTTTTCCTTTGGAAGAGCCGCATGGGCGGAAACTCCATGGAATTCAAACTGAAGCGCTCCAAGCCCTAAGGTGGCTCCGCTTTCCTCGGATTCCGGATAGGGATGGCACATAATGACCGCATCAATGGAATCAAATGCATGGCCCTCCACAAAATTCACCTTACCGCTTGTGGATTCTTCATCCGGCGTCCCGAAAACAACGATTTTTCCACCGGTTTCATCCAGTACGGATTTTAAGCCGCAGGCCGCTCCATAGCTCATGGCCGCGATCATATTATGGCCGCAGGCATGTCCTATTTTCGGCAATGCATCATATTCGCAGATAAAGCCGATTGAGGGGCCGGCTTTCCTGCCTGCATATTCCGCTCTGAATCCGGTTTCCAGGCCATAGATTCCTTTTGTAACGGAAAACCCCTCCTCGCGGAACATATTTGACAATAATTCAGAAGCCATTGTTTCTTCGAGGCCAATTTCCGGATTCTCAAAAAGCTCTTTACGAATTCGGTACAAATCTTCTTTTTTACTAAGTATATAGTTCTCTATTTCTTTTTTTCCCATTTACCTACCCTGTTCTCCTGATTTAGATTATTTGAAATAACATAACTGTTCCGCAGGTCTTTCGCTCAATCCGCCTGAAACAAGCGCCACTGGTGCTTAGTTTTTGTAACAGTTCAGCCATGCAAAGATTTAGAGCAAAAAAAGCGTTGAAAGCAAGAAGATGCAAGGCTGAACTGTTACTAATTTTTAAAACGGCCCAAGCTGGATAAACTGAGCAATTACAACAACAATGGCGCCTCCCAGATACTGCAGTCCAATAAGGGGCAGAATCCATTTTACCCATTTTTCCCACGGTATTTTGGCAAGAGACAACGCAGCCATGAAGTATCCTGAGGTCGGGGTCAGAATATTGGAAATTGCATCCCCCAGCTGGAAAGCAACCACCGTTGTCTGTCTTGTCACTCCAATCAAATCACCCAGCGGAGCCAGGATGGGGATTGAAACAGCTGCCTGACCGGAACCGGACGGAATCAGGAAGTTTAACAGACACTGGAACACATAAATTCCCAGACTGGAAACCGTGGACGGAATCTGAGACAGCAGAGAAGAAGAAACAAACAATATGGTATCAATAATATTTCCCTGAGTCATAATAACAAGAACCGCTCTGGACAGTCCCACAACCGTGGCTCCCACAGCCAGAGATTCCAGTCCCTGTGCAAAGGTTACGGCATATTGATTAAAACGCATTCTGAATACAACAGCAGATAAAATGGAAGCGGCCAGGAAAAGGGAAGACATCTGGGTAATTCCCCATCCCCATTTCATTACGCCAAGAACAAGAATGACCATCATGCCGAAAAAGATTACCAGTACCGCTTTGTGTCTTCCTGTCAGTTCTTCCAGTTCATCCAGATTCAGAACATCACTTCTTTTCTGGTCAATTTCGTACATCAGACTTAACTGAGGATCTTTACGTACTTTCATTGCATACCGGTACACATAACTGATTGCAATCGTAAGCATCAGGGCAAGCGCACACATACGGAACTGCCAGCCGCTTAGCAGCGGAAGCTCTGCAATGGTCTGGGCAACTCCTACTGTAAACGGGCTCATTGCGGAGCAGGATACCCCCGCACAGGCTCCCACAAGCGCTATGGCGGCTCCCGTAATCGAGTCAAACCCCATGGATATTGCTAACATTACCATAATTACGATGAATGGAAGTGTTTCCTCTGCCATTCCGAACACCACTCCGCCGGCTGCAAAAGCCATCATTAAGACAGGAATTAAAAACTTGTCTCTGCCGCTTTTTGCGCTGGATACGGCAATGCGTCCAATGCCGATTTTAATGGCATCCGTGGACTGGATGACCTGAAAGCTTCCTCCCATGATCAGAAGAAATGCAATGATCTCCGATACTTCTCCAATTCCGGTGGTAATACAGTTCAGCGCTTCAAAAATTCCTACCGGCGTCCGGTCAACATAGGTAAAAGACTCCGGATCAATGACCATACGCCCCCCTAATTCTACCCGCTCAAAATGACCGGCCGGTATCAGATAAGTCATAATCGAGGCCAATATAACCAGTGTAAACAAAATAACAAATACATGTGGAGCTTCAAACTTACCTTTACTCTTCTTTTCCCTAAGCATGTTGTCTTTCTTGTAACTGCTCCGTGCTCTCACAGTTACTTCTCCTTTCCAATTTCTTTGTGGTTTCCGGGAATTTACAGTGATAAAGATGCATCTTTATTCTCTTGTATTAGCAATATTTATGCCATTTATAAATTTTCTCCAAAAATAAACGGCATGAAAGTATCAGTTCGGCCTTTCATCCGCTTTATGAAGGCTCCGGGTACAAACACTTATGAAAAATGGAAAGGATATACTATTTCTTCTTTATAAAATTCGATATAAAATGACAGATATATAGTTAAAATGACATGGGTAAATTGTCAATAATGACAATTTATTTCCTTTTTGTGTGAATATACATCCCTGCAGAATGTTTTTATGAAATTAAGGAAGTGCGCCGCCAGGCTCACCACAAAAAAACGCGGACCCCTGCAACCGGACCCGCGTTTTTTACATGATGTTTTATTCCCTACTGAGGTTTCTTTACATCTTTAAATTTCTGAGCAATCTTCACAAGAAGTTCCACTGACTTTTCCATGGACTGCACGCAGACAAACTCATATTTTCCATGGGCATTGTGGCCGCCGGTGCAGAGATTCGGACAGGGCAGACCCATATAGGAGAGCCTGGAGCCGTCGGTACCGCCGCGGACCGGACGAATCACAGGAGTATCCACACCAAGCTCCTTAAAGGCTTCCGCCGCCACATTCATTAAGTACATATGCGGACGAATCTTTTCTGCCATATTATAGTAATTGTCGGCAGTTTCCACAAAAACGGTGCCCTCGCCGTATTTCTTATTTAAGAACTCTCCCACGGTGTGTCCCAGAGCCTTTCTGGCCTCAAATTTTTCCCGGTCATGGTCGCGCACAATATAGCGGAGTTCCGTCTCCTCCACGTTTCCGGACATACCGTTTAAGTGGAAGAAGCCCTCATACATCTGGGTATACTGTGGTTTTTCCGCCTCAGGAAGCATGGACTGGAATTCCATACCGATTAACAGGGAATTCTTCATCTTGTCCTTGGCGCTGCCGGGATGGATATTCTGACCGTGGATGGTCACCTTCATATAAGCGGCATTGAAAGTTTCGTACTCCATGGAGCCCCAGGCGCCGCCGTCCACGGTGTAAGCCACATCAGCGCCCCAGCCCGGAACATCGAAGAAATCCACGCCATGGCCCACCTCCTCATCAGGAGTAAAGGCAACCTTTACAGTTCCGTGGGGGATTTCCGGATGGGTCATGAGAATCTCAGCCATGGTGATGATTTCAGCAATACCGGCCTTGTCGTCAGCACCCAGAAGGGAGGTTCCGTCTGTGGTGATCAGGTCCATTCCCACATAGTTTTTCAGATCCGGGAAAACCTCGGGACTCATATGGATATCCAGAGCCTTATTTAAAATGATATCGCCGCCATCATAATTTTTGATCAGCTGGGGACGTGTGTTTTCATCGGAAAAATCCGGTGAAGTATCCATATGGGCTAAAAATCCCACAACGGGGCAATCCGCTTCCACGTTGGCCGGAATAGTTCCGTACACATATCCATGGTCGCTCATGGAAACATCCTTAAGGCCCAGCTCTTTTAACTCTTCCACCAGAAGCTTTGCAAGATCAAACTGCTTTTTGGTGCTGGGAACGGTGGCAGTGCCCTCTGCGGACTGGGTATCCAGGGCAACATACTTAAGTAAACGGTCAACAACTTTGGACATAATGCATTCTCCTTTTCTTTTAGAAGGCAACAGTTTGGATAAGCCATGGGCTGCTGCCTAAGAAATTTTAATATACAGCATGCAGATGCCGGAGCTAAAAGGGGTGGAATATCCCCTTTTGATCCCGGATTCGCAATTAAAGTATATCAAATTTTTGGGAACATGTCCATGACCCTGTTACGAAATCCAGCCCATTTAATGTTCGCCTACGGCAAAGGGCTGGATTCTCTCCAACCCCCACGTATTTTTACGGACTTTGCAGCAAGTGCAGAGTCCTGGGCTGAACTGTTACTTAATTTCCCTGCAAAATTCTGGCAAGCTCCGAGTCTTCGTTTAAGATGACGGTTTTGTCGGTGCCCTTAAGGCTGGCCTTTAAGGCGTCCAGACTGCGGATATAGTTGTAATAGTCGGCTTTGCTCTCATCGTTATAGGCCTCCGATAAAATCCGCATATACTCTGCCTCTCCCTCCGCCCGTATTTTTTCAGCCTGCGCCTTTGCCTCGGAAATCAGGACGGAAACCTGGCGGTCTGTGGAGTTTTTAATGACGTTGGACTCATACTGTCCATCCGCGATATACCCGGCGGCAATGTTCTGACGCTCGGAAATCATGCGCTGATAGACCGCCTCTTTATTGGAGTCGGGAAGGTCTAACATTTTAGTTTCCACCTTCTTTACGGTAATCCCATAACTGTCCAGAGAACCTCCGATTTTTTCTGTAATCATCTCCGCCAGCTTCCCGTCACGGCCGGAAATCACATCGGCCTGGTCAGTGGAGGAAATCACGTTTTTTACCGCATTATAAACCACAACGGAAATACGGCTCTCGGCGTTCGCCTTGTTGGCGCCCAGGCGGGATAAATATTTTAATGGGTCTGTCACACTCCAGAGGGCAAAGGAATCGGTCACCATAACCTTTTTGTCCCTGGTATTCACTTCGCTGGGAACCAGGTCATAAATCATCTCATAATTGGGAATGGACTGGGTCGTCTGGATGAAGGGAATCTTAAAACTTAAGCCCGGAGTGTCGATGACGCGGACTACCTTCCCGAACTGTAAAACCAGCTTGTACTCATCGTTATAGGTGCTCACCATGCTGGAACTGAGGATCACCAGGGCAAAAACGGATATCAGAATCACCATCACGTTTCTTCCTGCTTTTTTCATATTGGTTATACCTCCTTACTATAAAAGTTCAGCGCTCCGCCGCTGAACAGTGCGAAAACGGGGTCACGAAGTGACATCTTCCATTCAGGGATACCAAATGCGCCCGCCAGACATTCATGTGCGGTGGTGTGTCCGCCGCCGGGCGCACGGAGGTTTACTGCGCTGCTTCGGAAGATTCCGAAGAAGAGACGGATGTGCCGGACACTTCTGAAAAAGGTTCTAACGGCAGCATGGTCTGTGTGCCGCTTCCATTGTCGATGATGACCTTAAGGCCCGGCAGCAGCTCTTCCATCGTCTCATAGAACATACGTTTTTTTGTAATCAGCGGATATTTGATATATTCCGCATACGTGTCCTCAAACCGGGCCACCTGTCCGGTGGCTTCGTTGATTCTCTGCTGTTTGTAGGCCTCTGCCTCCTGCAGGAGCTTATCGGCCTCCGCTTTGGCTTTCGGTATATTTTCGGACTTGTACTTATTGGCGGCGTTGATGGCTGTTTCCATGCCCTGCTTGGCATCCTCAACCGCTTTAAAGGCATTGGCCACGTCCTCTCTGGGCATTTCGGAATCCTGAATTGACACATTATAAATGCCATAGCCGATATTTTCATCCACCAGACGATTGGTGAGCTGTTCCTTGATCCGTTCCTGAATCTGTGTCTTTCCTGTGGTGATGACATCATCCACATTGAACATGCCCACGGTATCACGGATATAACTCTGAGCCAGATTTTTAATAATACTCTCATAAACCGTGCGGTGGCGCACCGCCTGAATGGGATCGGTGACCATGTACTCAATGTAAAAATCCACATTGGTCAGATTAAAGTCCTTGGTAATCATAAGACTTTCATTTTCCAGGGAAACCGGATATTCCGTAGACGCTCCGGCCGCCCGCTCCGGATCTGTGGTGTAGCCGATCTGCATTCCGGTAATGGCCTTGGAGACCTTTGTGATTTTCTGAATCAGCGGAATTTTAAAATGAAGGCCGGAAGATTCTACCACCGCCGGACTTCCAAATGTGGTGACCACAGCCATTTCCTGCTCCGAAAGGGTATAATAGCTCCCCATCCCAAGGAAAAGGACGAGAAGAACGAAAACCACAAGTCCCGCGCCTTTTGCCGCCTTCTGTGGTTTGAATCCATTCTGGGCCTTTCCTGCCTTTTTTCCGGCGGCGCCTTCTTCCGTCTGTTCATAAACCACATTGTCTTCCTTATTCTGTTTTCTTTTGGCAGCACGGCCTGTCATTTCATCCAGCTTTCCGCTCTTTTTTAAAGATGAGAGGGAAAAAAGAAGAATCACTGCCAGCCAGATTATAAACTCCATCATTTATTTAAGGTTTCCTCCTTTTCTTTTCGGTCCAGATCCATCTGGAGCTCTTCCAGATAGTGGACAAACATATCCCGGTGGCTCCGTATTTTCCATGCCTTCGGCACCACCTCTTCGTAGGTAAAGCTTTTTCTCCCGCCCTCTTCCATCCGTTTCCAGAATTCATGGATCACGTCAAAGGGGACGTAATAAATCTCACCTTCCCCTGTAAAGGAAAGGATGATAAAGGCCACGCCGCCCTGCTTTTCAAACGCTTCCATGAAAGCGATCTGATGCGGGTGTATGTTCTGAAGAGGAAAGGTACGGACCGCACACTCCTTTGCGTCAAAGCAGACAGGGATTCCCTGTACAGCCCCGATGTAGTCAACGGTACTCTTCATATCAAAATAGGCCAGGGTAATGTGGCGGCTGACCTTGTCAATTTCAATGGGGGTAATGGGGGTGGGAATCTTCTGAATCAATGCCAGCTTTTTTTCCCGGTAGCTGTCGTTGGTATGGTTGATCAGATCCTCCAGCGTAGAACCCCTTAAGCCCCTGGTTTTCCAAGTTCCCATAATCGTTCTCCTGCTGCCATCCGCAAAAATTCATCCGGAAGCGGAGCCTCAAAGCTTTTTTCCGAAAGCCGTTCAAACTGCCCGCCAAGCTTTGGAAACTCCAGGCGGTAGGAATGAAGAAGCTGGGAGCGGATCCCGTAGATTTCGCAGACCCCCGCCAAAGGCAGCCTTCCGTATTTCCTGTCTCCCACGATCGGATGGCCGATGGAAGCCAGGTGGGCGCGGATCTGGTGGGAGCGCCCCGTGAGAAGCGTTACCTTAAGAAGCGTAAATGCCTTGTTGGAGGCCAGAGGCTCATAGCGGGTGAAAATCCTCTGCGCCTGCCCTTCCTTATCCGCTTCCTCTAAAATCTGCACCCGGTTGGCTTTTTCGTCTTTTAAAAGCCAGCCATCGATGGTTTTGGGAGTTTTCATCTCTCCTTCCACAATACACTGGTAATATTTGTGAATGGTTCTGTCCCGGAACACCTCTGACAGCATCTGAAGTCCGGCAAGGGATTTCCCGGCAGCTACAATACCGCTGGTATTCCGATCCAGACGGTTGCACACCGAGGGCTTAAAGCTCCGCAGGGATGCCTCCGTGACCTGTTCCGTATCCAAAAGGTATTGTATCACATATTCCACCAGGGAAGTATCTGTATCCTTTGCCTTCTGGGACAACATTCCCGACGGTTTATTAATAAGAAGAATATCCTCATCTTCATATAAAATATCAAGCTCTACGGCCCGGGCTTTCCGAATCCGGGTCCGGGAAAATTTTTCAATGGTCTCATCGGCCAGAAAAAGCTTCACCACATCTCCCTCAGAAAGCTTTTCCGCTCCCTCACATTTTTTTCCATTGAGCGTAATATTTTTCTTCCGCATCATTTTATAGAAAAAGCTTTTGGGAGCCAGATTCATGTATTTGGCCAGGAATTTGTCAAACCGCTGTCCGGCTTCGTTTTTTCCGATGGTGATTTCCTGCATGATACCCGCATCCTTTCCGGCCCTACATGGACAGACTCTTTAAAAGTTTCTCCACATGTGGCGCGCTTCCGTCGTCGTCCTCTTCGGTTACCGGCTTTAAGGAAGCCAGACGGTTTATATAATTTTTCTTTTCAGTCATGATTTTCGCGTTGCCGTCCAGCTTCCATCCGGTGAGCATTTCATTCAGAAATTTCTCCGCCTTCTTCGTATCGGCGGTTTTCACCGGGCAGAACATGTAGACCCCTGTGGGGTGGATAACGGAAACGTCAATGGGGAGGATAAAGTCCGGAGACGTGATAATCAGATCATAAAGCACCGGAAATTTTTCCTCCCAGGGACGGCAGGCTTCGTAAAAATCCGCCGGAGTTTCCGCAATTTTCCAGGAGGCAACCAGAGGGGAGGCCAGGTTCGCCATGGGGAGCACTGTCAGGATGGCGCTGATGGTCACAAGATTCCTGAGGGAATCGCGGGTAATAAACTGACGTGCCGCCAGCAAAGCGGCAATCACCGCCAGAAACAGTAAGACAATGAGAATCTGATTCCTTTTATGGGCGTTCCGGTATCCGTACATCCCTTTTTTTATCTTTTTCAACGTCATTTACCTCTCTAATCTGACCAGTACTGCGTTGTCATCCGTCAACGATGCACGGCATCGCCTTCTTTTACGCCCTGCTTTGACACAAATATCAGGCACGGCTATTCACCGTTATTTTTACAGGGCAGTACCAGACGATTCATAAGTTTGATCAAAATACCATGGGGAACCAGTCTGCACAGGAGGAAAAGTGCCTTCATGGAAATTCCGGGAACAGAAATTTCCTTTCCGGCCATACCGTCCTTTAAAGCCTTCCGGACCGTCTTTTTTGCGCCTGCCATAAAAATCCTTTTATATGGCCCCAGAGCTCCTCTCTGAAGGGCCCCGTCAAAAAATTCTGTATCCACCGGCCCCGGGCACACGGCAGTAACAAAAATCCCCCTGCCGGAAAGTTCTGCGTTTAAAGCCCGGCTGTAACTTAACACATAGGCCTTTGTAGCCGCATAAACCGCAAACCCCGGCTGTGGCAAAAAGGCAGCGGCAGAGGCGAACTGAAGAATCCTGCTGTTTTTGGACATATATGGAAGCACAAGCTCTGTCACGGCAGTGAGTGCCTCCGCATTGAGCCGGACCATAAGAGAGGAGGTCCTCCAGCCTATCTCCTCCGCCGTTCCGACTCTTCCGAATCCGGCCGCGTTTATTAACAGCTTTACATCCGGCTTCTGCTCTTTTAAGGCTTCCTCCAGCAATGACAGCCCGCCGGCGGCTGTAAGGTCCAGAGGAAACACCCTTACAGGGACGGGAACCTTACCTTCAAACTCCTTAAGCCTCTCTTCCCTTCTGGCGATGACCCAGATTTCCCCGATGCCGCCGAAGCGGTCGGCAATCTCAAAGACCATTTCCCTCCCCATACCGGAGGAAGCGCCTGTTACAATGGCGATTTTCATTGATCTGCTCTCTTTCCTTTTGATGGTTTGTGAATATTACGGATAGTTTTCTTTTTGCCGCGGTTCTTTTCGGCCTTTCCCCCTGAATCCATTTTTGCCCCGGCAGGTTTTCCCGGTCTTTTTCCTCCGGAAGCTTCCACCCCTTTCATGTCCCCTCTTCCCTTATCTTTGGTTCTCGGGCGAATCAGACACTTTTTTTCGTATCCGATTAAGTCCTCTCTTCCTGCCTTTATGAGGGCTTCCTCTACCAGATCGTAATTTTTCGGATTCCGGTACTGGATCAGGGCTCTCTGCATGGCCTTTTCGTGGGGGTTCACAGGGACATATACGGGTTCCATGGTCCTTGGATCCAGGCCCGTATAATACATGCAGGTGGAAATCGTGGAGGGAGTCGGATAAAAATCCTGAACCTGCTCCGGCATATAGCCCAGATCTCTTAAATATTCCGCCAGCTCCACTGCTTCCTTTAAGGTGGAGCCAGGATGGGAGGACATAAGATACGGCACCAGATACTGCTTTAGCCCAAGCCGTTCATTCATGGCCTTATATTCCTTGGTGAACTGATGATACACAGATGCCTCCGGCTTTCCCATTCGTCTTAACACCTTATCCGCCACGTGTTCAGGAGCCACTTTAAGCTGGCCGCTTACATGGTGCATGCATAACTCTTTCAGGAAGTCCCGGTTCTTATCGGCCAGCACATAGTCAAAACGGATACCGGAGCGGATGAAGACCTTCTTCACCTTTGGAAGGGCCCTTAGTTTCCTTAAAAGTGCAATATAATCCGTATGGTCCGCAATCAGGCTGGCACAGGGCTTTGGAAACAGACATTGCTTATCGGGGCAGGCGCCTCTTGTCGTCTGCTTTTTGCAGGCAGGAAACCGAAAATTGGCCGTAGGGCCGCCCACGTCATGAATATATCCTTTAAAATCCGGATCCTCTGTCAAAAGCTTTGCCTCGTTTACAATAGATTCATGACTTCTGACCTGAACGATCCTGCCCTGGTGAAAGGTCAGAGCGCAGAAGTTACAGCCTCCGAAACAGCCGCGGTTATTAATCAGGCTGAATTTCACCTCATCAATGGCCGGAACACCGCCCAGGGCCTCGTAGGAGGGATGTGGTTTTCTCATATAGGGAAGCGCGTATACATCATCCATTTCCTGGGTGGTTAAAGGCTTCGCAGGCGGATTCTGGACCACATAAAGATGATCATGATAAGGTTCGCAGAGCCGTTTCCCCGAAAAGGCGTCCGTATTCTGGTACTGAGTAAAAAAGCTCTCTGCATAAGCCCTTTTATCTGTTTTAATTTCCTCATAGGACGGCAGCATCACCGCATCATAGACGGAATCCGGACGGTCTGTTTTATAGACGGTCCCGTCAATGAAGGTAATATCTTTTATATCCAGTCCGGAGTTCATGGCATCCGCAATTTCCACCACGGACCGCTCTCCCATCCCGTAAGACAAAAGATCTGCCTGGGAATCCACAAGAATGGAATGCTTTACCTTTCCGGACCAGTAATCATAATGGGCAAGGCGGCGCAGGCTGGCCTCGATGCCGCCCAGGATTATGGGTATTTTTTTATAAACGGACCGGATTAAGTTGCAGTACACGGAAGCCGCATAGTCCGGCCGCTTTCCCATGATGCCTCCTGGCGTATAGGAGTCCTTTTCTCTCCGCCGTTTGGACACAGAATAATGGTTGACCATGGAATCCATGTTGCCGGCACTCACAAGAAAGCCAAGCCGCGGCTTACCCAGAACAGTAATACTCTCCTTATTCTTCCAGTCCGGCTGGGAAATCATACCCACCTTATATCCGCGGGCCTCCAGAACACGGCTGATGATGGCATGTCCGAAGGAAGGATGGTCCACATAGGCATCTCCGCAGACATAGACGAAATCACACTGATCCCAGCCACGTTTTTTCATATCTTCCCGGCTGACCGGAAGAAAATCATATATCATAGCGTCTCCTTACAGCAAAAGTCCGCCGGCTTTTCATGGTCCAGAAGTTCAAAATAACTGTGGAGAAAGCCGTCGGCAAGGGAACGCTTTTCCTCTGTCAAATCCTGTGAAAAGGCATCCTCCACAGCGATCACAGTCATTCCCGCCCTCTTTCCGGCGGTAATTCCTGCCGGAATATCCTCAAACACCACACAGTCTTCCGGAGAAACGGAAAGCCTTCTGGCCGTTTCCAGATAAATATCCGGTTCCGGCTTTCCCTTTGACACCTCACATCCGGTCGTTATGGTTCCCAGATATTCTGTTATTTTTAAAGATTCCAGAACCGCGTCCACCATGTCGCGTCCGTTGCTGGTGGCAATTCCTGTCTGAAGCCCCGCTTTCTTACAATACTTTAAAAAATCCAGGGCCCCCTCTTTTAAGGGCACCTCATAGCGGTATTTATCAATGGACATCTGAATCCAGCAGGCTTTGATTTCCTCCAGGGACAGGGGAAGCCGAAACCGATCTTTAAAGTAAACCGCCGTTTCAGAAAAACTCATTCCCTCTATTTTCCGCTGAAGATCATCCGGACAGCCATAGCCAAACCGGCCTAAAAATTCAATGTCAATTTCCTTCCACATCCACATGGAATCCACCAGCGTTCCATCCAGATCAAAAAGCGCCGCCTTTTTCCCTTTCAGTAGCTCCTTTATCATAACTGCTTCAACAACTCCAATTCCTGTTTTGTAAGAGGCCTGTACTCTCCCGGTCTTAAGGACTCATCCAGAGTCAGGGGCCCCATGGCCAGACGCTTTAAAAAAAGAACCGGACAGCCAACAGCTTCCATCATACGTTTCACCTGATGAAATTTCCCTTCCCGGATGGTAAGCAGAACTTCGGTTTCTGCCTCCCCATTTTCTGTTTTCCCGGTTTCTGTTTTCCCGGTTTCTGTCTTCCCGGTTTCTGCCACAGACAAAATCTTAAGAACCGCCGGAAGACATTTGAGACCGTCCGGCAGAAGAAGTCCCTCTGCGAAGGAAGAGACAGCCGATTTGGGAACCTTCCCGGCACACCGGGCGAAATATACTTTATCCACATGGCTCTTCGGCGCCAGAAGCCTGTGGGCCAGAGCGCCGTCATTGGTGATTAAAAGAAGCCCCTCCGTATCTGCATCCAGCCGCCCCACAGGAAACAGGTCCTTCCTCCTTTTCTGGTCGATAAGGTCCAAAACCGTAGGGCGCCGTTTATCCTCTGTGGCAGAAAGAACTCCCCGGGGCTTATTCAGCATGAAATATTCCATGGTCACATAAGAAACCGGCGTTCCGTCAAACAGCACCACATCTTCCGGAATCCTGATCTTTTTGTCGGCGTTTTTTACCACCTCTCCATTTACCAGAATACGCCCTTTCCTTATGTCCTCCTTCAGCCTGCTCCTGGTTCCCTTCCCCATATCAGCCAGAAACTTATCCAGCCGGAGTTCCTTTTCTTCCATGCTTTTTTCCTTTCTGCTGCATGTACCTTTTCTTTTTGCGTGTATATTTTTTGCATGTATAGGAAACGGACAAAATGTTTGCATTTTGATTCTTTTGTCGTTTGCTATGAGCATAATCATATCAAAATCCGTGGGAAAGTACAACCCTTTTCTCAGTAAGCGGCTCTGGTGCGGTACTGCTCCAGATATTTTAAAATCCAGTAAGGGTTCACGGAAAGTTCTTCGTAATGCTCTGTTTTCAGATAAATTCCCAGGTGGAGATGAACCGGAAACTGCCCGGTGGTGCCCTCCGGACCATATCCGGTATCTCCCATAAATCCCAGAAGTTCCCCGGCCTTCACCTGAGTCCCCTCCTCCCAGTCCCCGGCATATCCGGAAAGATGGGCATAATAAAAATAGGCGCCGCCGGGAGCCCGGATCCCAATCCGGAGCCCTCCCTTCGGGAGCCATCCTGCCTGTTCCACCACCCCGTCCGTGATGCTGACCACCGGATAAAGGCCGGGGGTATTGACTCCTCCCATGAGATCGCAGCCTTCATGTCCACGCTCTCCACCATAGGTCCTTGGTTCCATCCATCCGTTTTCATAGGAAATATCCGCCATGGAAAGTACTGTGCTTTCCGGAACCGGAAAAACCTCCAGATCATCAAAAATACTGTGGTAAACTTCACATAACCGGAAAAATTCCTGCGGTTTCTTTACCGGAAGACGCAGGGAAAAAGACCGGCCGTCTTCTTTCGTAAGATCAAAGTTACTTTCGATCATATGGGCGGCCAGCTCCTCACAGTCCACGAACTCCTGCGCCGCCGTCCATTTCCCCAGTTTCATGGCGCGAAAGGAATCCGTTTCCCAGCAGTAGGGAACCAGGCTGTCATACCCGGTATAAGAATCCATGACTCTCAAAAGCGAGGAATTAAAAAGAATGAGGAGAAACAAAAACAGATATTTCATAAGAAAGAGCCACCATTCATAAGCTGTATTAAGAAAACTTTATTCCGGTGGACATGAAAAAATCCGTCTGTCTTGGTTTCATTTTAATTCTTATGCTTTCCCGGGCCGGATACGTGACAGAAGGCGCCAGATACGGCCTGCTTTTGTGGTACAACTCTGTGGTCCCCGCCCTGTTTCCTTTTATGGTGCTCTCCGGCATGATCGTTGCCGGAGGCGGTATCTCTGCCCTCATGACCCCCTTCTATCTGATTTTACATCCCTTTTTCCCTGTCACAAAAGAGGGATGCTATGTGCTGGTATCAGGGCTTCTGTGCGGATATCCCATGGGGGCAAAAACATGTGCGGACTTCCTCCGTGAAGGAAGACTTTCCCAAAGAGAAGGAAACTTTCTCATGGCCATATGCAACCACCCAAGCCCCATGTTCCTGCTGGGTTATGTCTATCCGTTTTTCGCGCCGGATACCGCCGTTTCCAGACTTTTACTTTCCGTTTATCTTCCTGTGCTCCTCCTGGCATTTCTGGCCGGGGCCGTTTATTTCCCGCGCAGGTCCTCAAAAGCAGAACTCCGGGCAGAGATGTCTGACAGTTTTGGACCCTATGACTCCTCTGCCGATGAAGCCATTCTTTCGGCGGTGGAGGTCCTCTGCAAAATCGGCGGGTATCTGATGCTGTTTTCCATTTTTATTGTTTTTTTACGCCATATGGCATGGATTCCCGCAGGTGTCCGGATGCTTCTGATTGCATCCATGGAAATGACCACCGGAATCCGGGAAGCCGCTGCCTCCCTTGATTTTCCCGCTTCCGGCATGCTTTCCGTATTTGCTCTGGCTTTTGGCGGCTTCTCCGGTCTCTTTCAGACCAGATCCGTAATTACTTCCATGGGAGCTCAGGAAGCAAAAGGCATGAAAAAAAATGCCGGATTATCCATCCGGCAATATTTTCTCTGGAAGCTGCTCCACGGAATCCTGTCCGCAGGCCTCTTTTATATTCTGACTTATGGCAGCTGATTATCGGCCGTCTGATTACTGACCGGTTAATTACTGGCCGCCTTCTTCCGGCGCCTTTTCCGTAATGATTCCTCCGGACAGCTCTTTCCGGTTGGAGGAAACAATATCATAGCTGGAACGCATGGAACTCATGAAGGCATCAAAACGCCCCTGGGCTCCCTCCATGGTATGGTTGATGATGGTCTGTAAGCTCTTTAACATGTCATCCGTATACTGGATGGATCCCTGACGGATGTTATTGGCATCATTTACAGCATTGTCCACGATAGCCTGGGCCTGCTCCTGCGCCTGGGCGATTACCTCGTTGGCGTGAGCATAGGCTTTCTGCATAATTTCATGCTCATTGACCAGTTCATTGGTCTGGGCTGTGGCCTCTGCCAGCATGGCGTCAGCCTTGGAATGGGCATCGGAAAGAATTGCGTCCTGATTGCTGATGATTTTCTGGTACTTTTTGATTTCATCCGGTATCCTGAGGCGCAGTTCCACCAAAAGCTCGTCCAGTTCCTCCTTATTTACGATAATTTTCGTTTTGGACAGCGGCTGAAAACTGCATTTGTCGATATATTCTTCGATTTCACCGATTATTTGTTCAATTCTGCTCATAATCTTCTCCTTATTTCTTTCCCCTTGCCCGGGCATTTAATTTCTTATGTACCTCTTCCTCCACGAAAGGGGTAACAAAACTGGAAATATCCCCTCCGTAGGCCGCCACTTCTTTTACAGAACTGGAGCTTAAGTACGCATATTTCAAATTAGTCGTCAAAAATACAGTGTCAATTTCCGGAGCGATGACCCGGTTTAACTGGGCAATCTGAAGCTCATATTCAAAGTCAGTAACCGCCCGGAGTCCGCGGACCAGTCCATTGGCCCCGCATGCTCTGGCAAAGTCCACTGTCAGGCCGTCAAAACTTTTCACTTCCACATTGGGCAGATGTTTTGTCACCTCTCTTAGCATTTTAACACGTTCCTCCACGGAAAACAATGGAGTTTTCGCGCTGTTGTTGAGAACGCCGATGATTAAATGGTCAAAGAGCCTGGAAGCTCTTTCAATTACGTCAATATGTCCTAATGTAACCGGATCAAAACTGCCCGGATAAATTGCTTTTTTCATAGGGTTTCTCCCTTGCTTTTCTAAACAGTTACTTATTTTATTCCTTTTGCGAGAAATACATGTTTGTTGGTTTTATATTCCTTACTGCGGAGGATCTGATACCCCATGGGGGCCGCCCAGGAAAAATCTGTATGTAAGGACGCTTCCACAATGATCCTTGTTTCCTCATGGACAAGAGACGAGTCCCTTATGGACTCTAAAACCTGCTTTTCCAGCATATGGTCATAAGGCGGATCCATAAAAATAAAATCAAAGCTGCGTCCCTGTGCCGCAAGAAGCGAAAGACCCGCGAAAACATCCAAAGCCATTACCTCCGCTTTCTCCTCCAGCTTTGTGGTCCTTAAGTTGTCACGGATACAGAAAATCTGCCTGCTTCCGTTATCAATGAAAACAGCCTTTTTCGCACCGCGGCTTAAGGCTTCGATGCCGATGGCACCGCTGCCCGCAAATAAATCAAGAAAAACGCCTCCATAAAGATCGTTCTGTATCATATTGAACAGAGTTTCTTTTATCCTGTCTGTGGTAGGCCTTGTTTCCATTCCCTCCACAGTCTTTAAAAGCAGTCTTCTCGCACTGCCTGCAATCACTCTCATAAAATACCTCGTGCCATGTATTCCCTAACATTATAATATCATCATCTTTGATATACAAGCGGTTTTTCAAAAATAAATAACAGTGTAACCCAGTCGCCGCCACCCGTAAAACGGGTGGCTAGACTCGCTGGGTATAACCCCTTGACACCGGACAGCGTCTCAAGGCGCCCCAGACTTTCTCTCCGTTCAAGTCACTAT
>ERZ808046.289-NODE-289-length-57489-cov-7.562095_pt1 | contig 57489 bp, 67 predicted proteins | sample MGYA00380196_ERZ808046 | MGnify/ENA primary metagenome ERZ808046 (study PRJEB31490, sample SAMN06133421) | mouse gut metagenome | isolation source: Z6_2 | host: mice | place: China: Chengdu | collected 2015-05 ... | reverse complement strand
TGACCATATGATACCGCTTATAATGTCCTATAAATTGGACTATGAAATATCACCAACACAGTTATTGACTAACACCATAAATTAATATCAATACGTGTCATGGAAGGGAGAATGATATGCTAAATAAGCTGCTGAAAATGTTTTTGATTTTTCTAATAATTTTGATAATTGGAATTGCTGTATATATTGTTCTTTTTTCGATTCGTCCGCTTTCATATTACATGGAAGGATGAAAATCTTTCCTATAGGAAACCTGACGGCGAGGTTGATTTTGTCTTTTATGATTGCTTAAATAACAATCTTATGATATGGTGATTGCAAAGTTGTAGACACTGCGCTTTTTCCTGGAAGTTTGTGCAGAGGTGAGGGTATGGCGGTAAGTTACAAAGAAAGTAAGGAAAGGACAGCTTATGATGCCGGACGGGAAAATCAAAAACTCCAGAGAACTGGAATTTGCCGTATTCTGTATTGAAAATGTTGCGGCAAAATTGGGCGTAGGTGCAGAACGGGTCTATCGGGCATTTACCGAAAAGGGCGATATTTTGCATGGTTACATCGTACCGGAATATGAGATTCTGCACACCCAGAGCCGGGAATATATCGTAGAAGAGCTTCTTGATGTGATGAATGAAAGGGGTATCGAGGTATGAAAATGTGCCCGGAAAGACGTGAGGCAGCAGGTATGATTCTCTATCATGGTTCTTATCTGGAAATCGCAGAGCCGGATTTGACACATTCCCGTCCTAATGTGGATTTTGGACGTGGCTTTTATGTCACTCCTATGTATGCGCAGGCGTCGAACTATGATCTTGTGGAACGATAAGGTGTTTAATACTGTGGAACTGTTTTTTGACGGATTGATTGACAAGAAGGAAGCGATTGAGCGCCTGCGCTATGAAAAGCCGAATCTGCAAATCTGTTTCCGCACAGAGAAAGCACTGGAGTTTTTGCACTTTGAAGGGAGCGAAATGGTATGAACGCAAATCCGATCCTGCTTCAGAAAAAATACAGCCGTGTGATCGAGTGCTTTGCCAGTCAGCAGGACATCTCTCTGGATGCGGCGCTGGACTTTTTCTATCATTCCGAGGTCTATCCACTGCTTCGGGATGGTGTTTCCGATCTGCACTGTATGAGTGATGTGTATTTGGCGGAAGAACTGGGACAGGAATACCGTCAGAGTACTGCTGATGGTGTTCGTGATGACATTGACACTGCCGATACAGTGCCGGAAAAATGAGTTGTAACATTTAGGCAGATTTTGAAGTTATGAAGGGATATAAAGAACAACATAACAAGATCAGAAAACCGCTGAGACATAGAAAATCATGTCCCGGCGGTTTTTAAAGTCCGGCCCCCTACTTTATAATAGAAGGCTTAATAAAAGTCAGCTCATCGGGCGCGTCGGGATGGTTGGTTCGAAACAGCAGCTGCAGGGCCATGCGTTTGCCGAGAAGCCCGGTGGGAACGTTGGCGGTGGTGATGCGGCCGGAGACATTGGTGTACTCGTCGGTGTTGTCGAAACCGGTCAGCACGACAGGGTGCGGCAGTTTCTGCTGATGATCGCTCAGATACTGCTGTACAAAATGGGCCACATAATCGCTGACGCACACAAAGGAGGTGGGCCACTGCGAGAGGCCGTCCAGATAGGCATAGATCTCCTTCTCATAAGAAAAGACGCCCATGCTGTCGATGCAGCAGTATTCCGGGCGGATGGGCAGCTTATATCTGTCCATGCTTTCGCGGTAACCCAGATACCGTTCTTTGTTCGTCTGCGCATAGTTGATGTCGCCGATGAAGCCGATCTCCTTATGGCCGTCCAGGATCAGAGATTCGGTGATCTCGGCCTCGGTGCGGTAGCCTTCGATCAGCAGCAGATCGCCGTTCAGCTTTCTGTCTGTCAGGGTCGGAATGGTGTCCAGAAAGACCTTCGGCAGAGGAAGGTCGTTGACCATCCCCAATATGACGGGATCGTATACGTTTACCACGGCGATGCCGGACAGGGTACTGCCAAAGAGGACGGACGGCAGCACGAAGTCCCTGGTAAAAGTGGAAGGCACATAGACATACATCAGATTGATATTATATTCGGAAAGCTCCTGTGCCATACGGTGTATGATGCCGGTCCAGAAAAAAGAAGACTCCGGCCTTGACACCACCAGAGCCACGGTCCGTTCTTCCTGCGCAGCCGGCGCCTGGCTGCCTGTCTGTGCCTGGTAGGGCAGTTTCGTATAACCCAGTTCCCGTGCTTTGTCGAAGATCGTCTCACGAAGAGCGTCCGATACGCCGGCCTGGTTGTTAAATGCTTTGCTGACGGTAACTCTCGATATGTTGAGGGCGTCAGCGATATCTTTCATCGTTACTTTTTCCATAAGAAAACTCCTGCGTTGCGGTTGATTATTCGTGGCCTGTCAGATTAGCGGGTATGACCGCGCACGTCGTACATGGTACTTTCACTGTACTTTCACAATACTGGTCCAGTCGCTCCTGCTGCATGGCGGGAAATCTGAACTATTATCTATAGTTAACGACATTAGAAATTTCGTTTTTGGCCTTGCAGGAGCTACCGTATATGGCTCCTGCAAGAGTCGGAAACAGAAATTTGTTATGTCGTTTACGATAACAGTATACCACAGTATAAAGAAAAAAACAATAAATGAGTTTACAAATGTTAATATTGACCAGTATTAATCAAAAATAGAGCATACACATATCTCTAAATTTTAGTGCGTTTTGATAAAAAACGCACTATCTTTTGCTGGAAAATGAGATTTACACTGTTAACTTGCTGAAATGGAAGTGTAAACTTAATGTTTGCAAACTTGAGCATTCGATAAATAGCCATAAAAATGACAGTTAAAAACAATATGCACAATGAAGCTGCAAATTCTAAAAAAATAATAACAAATTTGCATGTTCTTGTTGACGTTATTGTTAATTTAATGTTAACAAAAATAAATAAAATATAAACAAAGGAGGTAAAGGGAATGGAAAGGAAAAAAACGCTTGACGGAGGAAAGCTGATGCGTGCGAAGCCCCGGAAAAAGCGCTGGTCCAAGGACGATACGGAACTGTTTCTGCTGTCGCTGCCTACATTGCTGTGGTTTTTGATCTTTTCGTATCTGCCGATGTTCGGCATCATCATAGCATTCAAGGTATACAAGCTGTCGCCCGGCGGACACGGGTTTATCTACAACCTGCTGCACAGCGAATGGGCCGGGTTTGGCAACTTCAAGTATTTCTTCACGTCCAACTCGTTCTCGATGCTGCTGCGTAACACGATCCTCTACAACATCGCGTTTATCATTATCAGTGCGAGCGTTGCGGTGGGAGGCGCGTTAATGCTGAGCAACATGCGCAACAAGCGGGGATCGAAGGTATACCAGACGATGATGTTTCTTCCTTATTTTATGTCATGGGTTGTGATCAGCTATTTCGTATGCGCCCTGCTGACACCGGAGAGGGGTTACGTCAACGGCATCATCAGAGCGATGGGCGGCGAAGGGATCATGTGGTATCAGGAACCGAAGTACTGGCCTTTCATTATCGTTTTCCTCAATACCTGGAAGGGTATGGGATAAGGAGATCGTGGATGAGTACGGTCTGGATCTGGCTTCCCTGACGGAGATCGAATCCCTGACAGAGACCTTCGAGACACTCAAGGCGGATAAGAATGATTATCCGGTTTATGTGAAGAACGACGGTGTGTACTATATCTTTGACGTTTATGACCAGATCGGCGCCGGCACACAGATTCTGGGCGTACGTTACGATGACCAGGATGCAAGAGTATGCTTTACGCTGGAGGAGCCGGATATCTACTCGGCGCTGGAGACACTGCATGACTGGTATCAGAAGGGCATCATCAATCCGGATGCATCTACCCTGTCGGAAGCCCGCGTTTATAATATGTGGCGTCTGTTACAGACGCTTCGGGAGGGCCGGATATATGTAACAGGCCGGATATCCGGAATGTTATGGAAAGTAAGAGGAGGTGGCGTGATGACGAAAACAGTGGGAAAAGATCTGCCGAATATCCCGTGGCAGGAGCCGGAAGGAGCGGGAAAGCTCCCGGTGTGGCGTTACCGGGAAAATCCCATCATTGAGCGGTTTGCGACGAAAAACTCCAACAGCATTTTTAACAGTGCGGTGGTTCCTTACGGGGACGGATTTGCGGGAGTATTCCGCTGTGACAGCAGATCGGTCAGTATGGATATTTTTGCCGGATTCAGTGAGGACGGCATTCATTGGGAGATTTCCGACGAGCCGGTTACGTTCCAAGGAGCGGAGCCGGAGGTGGCGAAACGGGACTTTCGTTACGATCCGCGGGTGTGTTTTATCGAGGACAGATATTATGTGACGTGGTGCAACGGCTACCGGGGCTATCCCACCATCGGGATAGGCTATACTTTTGACTTTAAGACTTTTTACCAGCTGGAAAATGCCTTCCTGCCGTTCAACCGTAACGGCGTGCTCTTTCCGAGGAAGATCAATGGTAAGTATTACATGCTGAGCAGGCCCAGCGATAACGGGCACACGCCCTTCGGCGATATTTTTGTAAGCGAAAGCCCGGATCTGACCTACTGGGGCCGCCACCGGCTGGTGATGGAAACTGTCAAAGGGGATTATTCCGCCTGGCAGTCCACCAAGATCGGCGCGGGAAGCGTGCCCATCGAGACGCAGGACGGGTGGCTTCTGATCTATCACGGGGTGATCAATACGTGCAACGGCTTCGTGTACCGGATGGGATGTGCGCTGCTGGATCTGGAGGAGCCGTGGAAGGTGAAGAAGCGGACGCGGAACTATATTCTGGGGCCCCATGAGCTGTATGAGTGCGTGGGCGACGTGCCCAATGTGGTATTTCCCTGTGCGGCGCTGACGGATGCGGCGACGGGACGGATGGCCATCTATTACGGCTGTGCGGATACGGTGACCGGGCTTGCTTTTACGACGGTGGACCGTCTGATGGAAGCCATGGAACCGGTAAAATCATAATAAGGGAAAGAGGATTTGCGGGAACGCTGCGTCGTGTTACAGAGGGCGCCCGGCAAAAAGAGGACGGTATGAGCATGATCAGCAGGACAGACAACAGGCCGTATATCAATGTGATCTTCGGCAATTTCTGCAGCCCGGCTTACGATGACGAGGCTTTTATCGACGAGACGATGGAGCTGATCAGGGAGCTTGGCTTCAACAGCGTGATGTTTGATACCAAGGCCTGGGAAGATTTTAAAGAGCGCTATGAGACAGGGGCGCTCAGCCAGTACGTAAAGATGCAGGAATATATGGGAAAAAGCGCCCGCGCACACGGGCTGGCCTACAACTTTCTGCTGTTGTATATGAACGGGGACAATCTGTATCCGCATATACGTTACAGCCCGCCCATCTTCGGGGAAGAGACGGTATATGCGGACGGCAGGCCCGGCAAGTGGTATAAATACTGGTCCGAAAAGGCGAGAAGCTCCATGCAGGAGCACGTGGAGCGCATTATGGACCGCTACGGCGAAGGCTGTGAGCGCTGTCTTGTGACACGGGAAGGGAAGACGGAGGAAGTCGTTCCCGTATGCAGCATGTGGGATCCGATCGTGGCGGGCAGCTTCGACGAGGAAGGAATCCGCCGGTACAGGGCGTTTCTGAAAGAATTCTACGGCGGAGAGATTGAGAAGCTGAACCGGGCTTACGGGATCAGGGCGGATGGTTTCGATCAGCTGCGGCCGGAGGAGTACTGGTTTTCCCTGCGGTTTGAGGAGAACGCGGGCGGAACGGACCTGTTCTATACGGAGGAGGATGTGCGGGAGCGCACGCCGCGGTTCGTGGTATATCGGGACAATGCGCTCTGGAAGGCACAGGAACTGGCGCTCTATTTCGAGGCCATGGGCAAAGCGCTGAAAGAGAAGAATCCGCAGCTGTTCCTCTGTCCGGATATGACGCAGTGGGGGTATTTCCTCAATATCTACGGACGGCAGCAGGCGGACGGGGACAACGAATTCAGCGATCTGTGGGATACGGCCATGCGGGGGATCGACCTCTATGCACTGGCTCCCTATGTGGATTCCTGTCATTTTATCACGGTTCCTGTCACGCCGGACGGATACCCGGATGCTTATGTGGTCTCCTGCCAGCACAGCATGATGCGGGTCATGAACGAGGGCAGACCGCTGGTGGGCGGTATCTACTGGGGCCGGTATATCTATAACGACATCTACGCCTGGCTGACCCCGGCGGAGATGATCGGCACCATGACGGCCTGCGGCATGGACGGGTATACCTGTTACGGCATGAACGGACTGGACGACGGCGGAGTCTTAAACAGGATGGAATCGGATTTCCTGAAGTCTCTGACGGCAGGCAACCGCTGGTGTGCCGAGGTGATACCGCGCAGAAAAGGGGCGCGTACAAAAGAGATCGCGCTGCTGTTTCCGACGGAAATGGCGCTTTTTGAGCCATACGAAGTGGGAAACAACAAGATCAGGCGGCTGGATCTGCTGGGCTGGTACCGGCTCTGCTGCGACCTGGGGTATCAGGTGGATGTGATCAGCAGCCATGAGATTGAGAAAGGCGCGCTGGCGGCATACAAAGTGCTGATCGTGGCGGCCAATGACTGCTACGGCACACTGGAGAAGGGCGGGAGCGAAGAACGGATCAGAGAGTGGGTGCGGGAGGGCGGCGTGCTCCTGCACGGACCTGATGACACACTTGTCAGATATTGTTTTGGTATCGCGGGAGAACGCTGTGGGAAAATGCCCTACCGTTACGGTAAAACCATCATCCCACAGGGGGAGAGTTTTTGCAGATATCGGGATGGAATAACGGTTTCGGATTACGTGGACGGGAGCTGCTGCGTAGCAGAGTACACGGGAGAAAAACTGACATATATGTCAGAAATAAAATCGGAGGAACGGTCTAAGGAACAAAAGCAGGCATTTCGGGGAACGGTGTTTTCCTTCGGCGTGCAGATCGGCGCGTCCTACGCGGCGAAGAATATCCCTCATGTGCCCTATGAACAGGGAAACCGGGAGATGTACCCCATCCTGCAGTCGAAGACCACGCTGGTAAAGGATATTCTGGAACGGTATCTGCTGCCGGTGAGCGGCATCCGGGAGCGGGGAATCGAGACGGGCGTCTTCGGGAACGGTATGGTGATCGTCAATCACCGGTCCACGCCTTACGAACTTCCGCAGAAGTATGAGACGGAACATTACCAGATGCCTGTGGCATACACGCCGGACGGCAGAGGGATCCTGCCGGGACACAGCGCCGTGTGGGTCACCGGAACATTATAACAGACAAGGAGGCAGCTATGCATTTTTTAGACAAAAGGGTCAATGTCATTTGTGAAGAGTTGAAGAAGTTAAAGGTGAAGCAGAAATTTGCGATTGATGAGTGGAGCTACAAGGAAGGCAACTACATACATCCTGAGGATGCGGAAAAAGATCTGACACCATAGGAGAGTTTTGACTGCCGGAATATGCACTGGTACGGCAAGGACCGCCACTACTGGTTCAAGGCTGTATACCGGGTGCCGCAGGAGCTTGACGGCAAGCGGATGTGGATGCATGTGCGCACCCAGATCGACGAGTGGGACGACGCGAAGAACCCGCAGTTTCTGCTTTTTGTAAACGGTGAGGCAGTGCAGGGTATCGACATGAACCACCGGGATGTGTTCCTGCGGCCGCAGGCCCGCGCCGGTGAGGAATTGACGCTGGAGCTGCAGGCTTATACGGGCATCCTGCACACGGAGTTTAATCTGATCGTGGAGATGCAGGAGATCGACTGCGAGATCGAGAAGCTCTATTACGATCTGTGGGTGCCGCTTGCCGCCTTCTCCAGAATGGAAGAGGACGATAAGAACCGCAGGGATATCGAGGAGATTTTAAATACGACAGTGAACTTCCTGGATCTGCGCACGCCCTACTCGGAGGAATTCTACAGGACGTTACGAGAGGCCGCCGGGTATATCGGCCAGGCATTGTACACGGACCATGCCGGCTACAAGGATGTGATCGCTACCTGTATCGGCCACACGCACATCGACGTGGCATGGTGGTGGACCGTGGAGCAGACGAGAGAGAAGGTGGGACGCAGCTTTGCCACGGTGTTGAAGCTGATGGAGGAATACCCCAACTATAAGTTTATGTCCAGTCAGCCGCAGCTGTATGCTTTTCTGAAAGAGCGTTATCCGGAGCTTTACGCGAAGGCGAAGGAGCGCATTGAGGAGAAGCGCTGGGAGCCGGAGGGCGGTATGTGGCTGGAGGCCGACTGCAACCTGACTTCCGGGGAGTCTCTGGTGAGACAGTTTATACACGGAAAGCGCTTTTTTAAAGAAGAGTTCGGCGTGGACAACAGGATTCTGTGGCTGCCGGATGTGTTCGGTTACTCCGGGGCGCTGCCGCAGATCATGAAAAAGTGCGGTATCGACTATTTCATGACCACCAAGCTAGCGTGGAACCAGTTCAACAAGATTCCTCACGATACGATGCGCTGGCGCGGTATCGACGGTTCGGAGGTGTTGACGCATCTGATCACGACCCTGGGCGTGAGCCAGCCGATCAAGGATTTCTTCACCACCTACAACGGGATGCTGCACCCGGATGCCATCATGGGCGGCTGGATGCGCTACCAGAATAAGGACATCAACAACGACATTCTCATCTCCTACGGCTACGGAGACGGCGGCGGCGGCCCTACCAGAGAGATGCTGGAGACTTCCCTGCGTATGGAAAAGGGTGTCAAAGGCATTCCCACGGTAAGACAGGAATTTGCACGCACCTATTTCGAGGAGCTGGAAGAGCGGGTGAAGGATAACAGAAGGCTTCCGGTGTGGGAGGGAGAGCTTTACTTCGAGTATCACAGAGGAACCCTGACTTCCATAGCGCGCAATAAGCGCTCCAACAGAAAATCGGAGCTGGGGCTGATGGATCTGGAGCTTCTCTGCGTTATGAGCAGACAGACGCAGGCGTATCCGGCGCAGGAGCTGGATGCCATGTGGAAGCTGGTGCTGCTGAATCAGTTCCATGATATCCTGCCGGGCTCTTCGATCCATGAAGTGTACGAGGTGACCAAAGCAGAGTACGAGCAGCTGGCGGCACAGCTGGCGGAAAGAAGTGAGAAATGCAGACGGGCCATCGCCGGAGAAGGCGAGGCGGTCACTGTCTTTAACACCATCGGCAGAGTGCGTGACGATGTGGTATGTCTGGGTGATCTCGAGGCGGAAGCGCTGGCCGATGCAGACGGAGCGGTCTATCCGGTACAGAAGACGGCATCGGGAAGCATTGCTTATGTGAAGAATCTTCCGTCCAAAGGCTATAAGTCCTTCCGCATTGCCGGAAAGAGCGAAGCGGCAGGAGAGGCGGCAGTCAAGCCGTTTACGCTGCAGGGGCTGTACGATCTGGAGACGCCTTTCTACCGGGTGAAGCTGGATGAGCAGGGCATGTTCACGAGCATTTATGACAAGGAAAACGAGCGGGAAGTGGTGCAGGAGGGACAGCGCGCCAATCTGCTGCGGATGTATGAGGATAAGCCGATCTACTTCGACAACTGGGATGTTGATATTTATTATACGGAGAAATTCTGGGATGTGGACGGCGTAGAACAGATGGAATGGACGGAAGTCGGACCGGTGCGTGCGGTGCTGGAGATCACGAGAAAAGCGTCTAATTCCACGATCAGACAGCAGGTTATCTTCTATGCGCTAAGCCGCAGGATCGAGTTTGTGACGAAGGTGGACTGGAAAGAACACCAGACGCTTCTTAAAGTGCATTTCCCGGTGGCTGTGCATACGGACGAGGCGGCCTTTGACGTGCAGTTCGGTAACCTGACGAGGAAGACCCACCGCAATACGAGCTGGGATGTGGCCAGATTCGAGAGCTGCGGACAGAAGTGGATGGATCTTTCGGAAGGACACTACGGCGTGTCGCTGTTAAATGACTGCAAATACGGACATTCCGTACAGGATTCCAATATGGCGCTGACACTGATCAAGTCCGGCATCGAGCCGAACCCGACGGCGGATCAGGAGGAGCACGAATTTACGTATGCGATTTATCCTCATGCGGAAGGATGGCGCGCGGCCGGTACGGTAGACGAGGCTTATAAGCTGAATCAGCCGCTGACGGCACAGACGGGTACGGCGGACGGCGGGGCGTATTCCTTCGCCGGTGTGGACCGGGCCAATGTGGTGCTGGAGACAGTGAAAATGGCGGAGGATGAAAGCGGAATCGTGCTGCGTATGTACGAGTCGGAGAATGCGCTGACGAAGGCGAGACTGACGGTGAATACGGCGTTTGAAAAAGCGTATGTGTGCAACCTGCTGGAGGAGATCGAGACGGAAGCAGTGGTGAATGGAAATGAGATCGAGGTTGTGCTGAAACCGTATGAGGTAGTGACGGTGCTGCTGGCCGGCGCTGTGCCGACGCAGGGCAGCGACAGCGTGGCAGGGCATGAGATAATGCGGCACGAGGCGAAGCGGCGGGCTGAGACAAGGCGATAATAAAGCGATATTGTATGGAGGATTTATTGATAAGGAATGTTGTCAAGGAAGGGGCTGTACAGAAAATGGCAGTTTTGAAATTAAAGCCTGCCTGCAAGGATTATCTCTGGGGCGGGACGCGGTTGATGAAGGAATTTGGCAAGGCGTTTGCGGGGGAGAGGCTGGCGGAGACATGGGAGCTGTCCTGCCATCCGGACGGCCCCAGTATTGTGGAGAACGGGCCGTATGCGGGCAGTACGCTGAATGAGTATATCCTGATGGAAGGCAGGAAGGTGACGGGGACGAAGAGCTGTCAGTATGAGCAGTTTCCGATCCTGATCAAGTTTATTGATGCCAGGGAGGATCTTTCGATCCAGGTGCATCCGGGGGACAGCTTTGCGCTGGAACATGAAGGGCAGTATGGCAAGACGGAAATGTGGTATATCGTGGACTGCGAGGAAGGAGCCGGTCTGTACTATGGCTTTTCGAGAGAGGTGAGCGCGGAGGAGTTTGCGCAGCGGATCGAGAATAAGACGCTTCTGGAAGTGCTCAACAAGGTGGAGGTGCAGAAAGGCGACGTGCTTTTTATCGAGCCGGGTACCATTCATGCCATCGGTGCGGGCAACGTGATCGCGGAGATCCAGCAGAACTCCAATGTGACTTACCGGGTGTATGATTACGGGCGAAAAGGAACGGACGGGAAGGAGCGGGATCTGCATATCGAGAAGGCGCTGCAGGTGACCAACCGGATTCCGATCCTCAAGCGGAAATCTTTTGAGCCGCATATCGTTTCCTGTGAGTATTTCACGGTGGATAAGATCGTGTTGGACGGTCAGTTCGTGAAGCGGATCTTCGGGGAGACGGACCGGACGTCTTTCGCCAGTCTGCTGGTGCTGGAAGGAGAAGGAGAGGTATGCGCGGCAGAAGAGCGGGTGGCCTTTCGGAAGGGCGACAGCGTCCTGATCACGGCGGATACGGGAGCGTATGAGCTGGAAGGGAATTTTGAGGCACTGCTGACGACGGTATAAAAATATTTTCAGGTTGACGAAGCCTGTTTTGAGATGCAAAATGATAGAGTGGATTCCTGCATGGAACGGAATGAACCGGATCGTGCGGGAATCTGCGCTATCATTTTTGTTTGAGAACAGCAGGAGGAGATTATGAATACGGCGACAGAATTACGGAATAAATTACGGAGTATTGACCATAAGGGGTATCCGGCCTATAAGGATCTGAAGGGGCAGTACAATTTCGGGGATTATGTGCTTTCCATCGATCACGTGCAGGGAGATCCCTTTGCCTCGCCTTCCCGGCTTTCGGTGCGGGTGGAGAAGGCGAAAGCCGGGTTTCCGGCGGCGTATTACGATACGAAGGCCAAGCGCATCACCCTGCAGGACCACCTGACCAGGCTGTTTGGCAGACAGGTGGCGGGCGGCAGTTTTCAGGCGAAGGGATCCGGGAAGAGCGGTCTTTTGTCCGTGTCGAGATGCGGGCAGCAGGTGTTGGAGCGCACGGCCATGCGGGTGAAGGACGGCGACCTGGTCCTGCGTTTTGAGGCCGGGTTTCCGGCCAACGGGCGCACCATCAACGCCAGAGAGCTGGAGAAGATGTTGTTTGACATTCTGCCGGACTGTGTGCGCAGGAGCCTTTACTATGGAAAGATCGACAAGGAAAAGCTGCGGCAGGCCATCTGCCTGTGTGAAGACCAGCAGTATATCAGGCAGTGTCTGACGGAGCGGAAGCTGTGCGCCTTTATAGCGGACGGTTCCGTCCTGCCCCGGGAGAGCGGCGTGTCGGAGCGTCCCATGAAGAACGGGGTGCCTTTCCGGTCGCCGGAATCGCTGCGGATCACGCTGGATCTGCCTAATAAAGGGGCGGTAAGCGGCATGGGAATTCCGCAGGGCATTACTTTGTTCGTGGGCGGCGGCTATCACGGCAAATCCACGATCCTGCAGGCGCTGCAGAACGGGGTCTACGATCATATCGCAGGGGACGGCAGGGAGCTTGTGATCACGGACGCCTCGGCTTTTAAGCTGCGGGCGGAGGACGGCCGGAGCGTGACGGGCGTGGACATCTCGCCTTTTATCAAGAATCTGCCGAACAGAAAGGACACGGTGCACTTCTCCACGGAAGATGCCAGCGGCAGCACGTCCCAGGCGGCCAATCTGATGGAGGCGCTGGAGAGCGGCAGCAGCCTGATTCTGATCGACGAGGATACGTCGGCCACCAACTTCATGGTGCGCGACCGGCTGATGGCGCAGGTGATCACGCCCGGCGAGGAGCCGATCACGCCTTTTATCAGCAGAGTGCGGGGGATGTATGAAGATCTGGGTGTATCCTCCGTTATCGTGGCGGGCAGCTCGGGAGCCTTTTTCCATATGGCGGACACTATCATTCAGATGAAAGAATATGTGCCCATTGATATTACGCAGAAGGCGAAGGAAGCGGCGGCGGCTTATGAAGACAGGGGAGCGGAAGATGCGGAAGATGCACGGAAGTTTCCGCCTTTTAACCGGAAACGCTGCCCGGGGCCGGATATGGCGCTGCGAAAGGAAGACCGGATCAAGATGAAAGCCATGGGAACCAGCGAGATTTCTATCTGCAAAGAGAACGTGGAACTGCGCTATCTGGAGCAGCTGAAGGATCAGGAGCAGAGCATGGCGCTGGCATATCTTCTAAAGTATGCCCAGCTTAAGATGATGGACGGCAGGAAGGATCTGCGGCAGATCGGGGATCTGCTGGAGGAGCAGCTGGACGGCAGCGGGCTGGAGAGCCTGTTTGAAAGAGGGGACGTCTCTTCTCAGCTGGCAAGGCCGCGCAAGCAGGAGATTCTGGCCTGCATCAACCGGTACAGGAAGCTGAAAATATAGGGTTAATGTGCAAAGCGCCCTGCTGCAGGGCGCTTTGCTGATGGCCTTTTTGGTATTCCATGTCAAAAAGAAGGCGTTTCACAACATTTTCCCGGGAAAGGGAGGAGAGAAGAGGCAGTATGGTGGTATACTGTTAGACGAAGGAATGTAAGACGGGAGAAATCAGGGTGCAGATCGTAATATGTGATGACGACAGGAAGATGCAGGACATCCTGCGGGATAAAATAGAGAGAAGCTGCCGGGAGATGGGGGTGGTGTGTGAGATCACCTGCTGTTCTTCGGGCGGTGAAGTGCTGGGAGCGGACAGGACTCCGGACGTGCTTTTTCTGGATATTCAGATGCCGGGCACGGACGGCATGGATGTGGCGAAGGAACTGCGCAGGCGGCGGTGGAATACGATTCTGATATTTGTGACAGCACTGTCAGAATATGTCTACGACGCTTTTGACGTGGGAGCCTTTCATTATCTTGTGAAACCTTTTACCGCCGAAAAGCTCTCAGAAGTATTGAAAAAGGCGGTGGAGGCATTTGAGGAGTTTAAGAAGCAGGGCCGTCCGGCAGGGCGAAGAGGGACGGATAAAACGATTCTGGTCCGGCAGGGAAGCGTTTCCGCGGCTGTGGCGGTGAGCAGTATTGTCTATGCGGAAGTGTTCAACCGGAAGGTCACGCTGCATACGGTGAACGGCGATCTGGAGTATTACGGAAAACTGACAGAACTGTCAGAACAGGTCGGGGACGGCTTCTACCGGACGCACCGGGCATATCTGGTGAATCTGGATTATGTGGAGAAGTACGACGGGACGACGATCTGGCTGGAGCAGGGGACGGCGCCGGTGTCGAAGAAGCAGTTTGCCGGATTCGTGAAACAGTATATGCATTATATCAGCAGGAGAGGAACGGCAGGATGAATCCGTTTGAACCATATTATGTGATCATCAATGAACTCGACCACCTTGCTTTCACCATATTCAACGCATACTGCTTTGTGCTCCTGGTAAAGCCGTTCATGGCAGCGCGGGAAAGGCTGTGGAGGGTGGGAGCGGCTTATGTGGCAGTGTTATGCGGCCTGTGGTGGATGCCCTGGTATATTTCTCCGATGCTGGCTTATGGGATTGGCACGCTGGCGGCATTGGGGGTCATGTGCCTGTCAGACAGGGAAGATTTTGTGGGGAAGGTATTTCTGGCGGTGGCTTTTTACTGTATCCGCTGGCAGATCCGGGGCATTGTGACAGGGATTACAAACGCGGCCTATGGCCTGTGGGAATCTATCTTCATAAACTTAAGAGATCATCCGTCTCTGGCGTATGTTTATGAGAGGACGGCGGCGCGTTATGATTTTTGGCTTTATACCTATGTGGCGGATTGTATACTTGATTTCGGGCTGAGCGTGCCGCTGCTGTACGGGGCGATCCGGCTTATGCGGCGGGCTTATGGCAGCGGCCGGGATAATCTGAGCGGAAAAGAGTTCTTACTGCTGTTCACCCCGTGTGCGCTGGGGGTATTTGCCTATGGAGTGGAAGAGTTTTACAAAAGCGCCTATGAGAAAGCGTCGACAAAAAGCATCTATGATCTGCCCGGCCGGTCTTTGCTGATGATTCTGTATTATCTGGCCTGCTATCTTACGATCCTGGTGGTGGTGTATGTATTCCAGCGGTGGAAGCAGGAACAGCGGGAAGACGGGCAGCGCAGGGTATTTTCGGCACAGATGAAGGATGTGCAGCGGCATGTCGAGGAGGTAGAGAGGCTTTATTCGGATCTGCGCAGGTTCCGCCATGATATGGGCAACCACCTGATGACGCTGGAAGAGCTGTACGGCAGAGGAGAGTATGAGGAGGCGGGCAGATATGCGGAGAACATGCGGACGAAGGTGCAGGAGATCTCGCCGGAGATCTGCAGCGGCAATCCCGTGACGGACGCAGTGCTGTCGATCCGCAGACGGGAGATGGAAGAGAAGGGGATTTCCTTTTGCTGTGAATTCCGTTATCCGCCGAAGGGCGGACTGGATGCCTTCGACCTGAGCATCATTCTGAACAACGCGCTGGCCAATGCCGTCGAAGCGTCCGTGCGGGAGCAGCGCCGGGAGATCATACTGTGTTCCCGCCCTGTTAAAAATATGTATATCATTGAGGCGGCAAATGTTTTTACCGGCAGTCTTCATGTGGATGCGCAAAGCGGCCTGCCCCTGACCACGAAGACGGAAGAAGGACACGGATTCGGACTTTCCGGCATCCGCCATGTGGCGCGGAAATATTACGGCGACGTGGAGATCGGCGTGGAGGATTACAGGGGAGCAAGGTGTTGTGTCATGCGGGTGATGCTGCAGATCCGGTAATGTTACAGGTCCGGTAATGCCGTAAGGGTTCAGAACGGTCTGCGTGTTTACTGCGATGATCGTACATGCACTGACCGTAGGAAAGCGGAACCGTATTCGTTCACACCATCATAAAGTTATTTCACAACATTGCGCTTTAATGTTACAAAGGAAGGACCGAAATAAAGATTGAAAAGATTTTTCATTAAAGTGTCTGTACCGGAAACGGCAGGGACGCTGACGAAAGAAAGGCAGTCAAAAAGGAGGATACAGCAATGAGAGTAAGCGGGACAGGCGGCTCGGATATGCAGGTTAAAGGCACGGGGATGTCGCCGGGTATGGGCGAACCAATGGATGAAGTCAGTAAAGGTCTGCAGAAACAGATTGAAAATCTGCAGAAGCAGATGAAGGAGCTGTCATCGAATCAGGAGATGCCGCCGGAGGTGAAGATGAAGAAGCGGCAGGAGCTGCAGAAGAAGATCAGCGAACTGCAGATGCAGCTTCGACAGCATCAGATGGAGGTCAGGAGAGAAGAGGCCAGAAAGAAGGAAGAGAAGGCTTCTGAGGACGATGTTCTGAATCCGGGCAGGAAAGTGCAACAGAAGCAGGAGCAGAATGCAGGGTTTTCGGCAGGCAGTATGGAGGCGATGATCTCCGCCGACGCTTCGATGAAACAGGCGGGAGTACATGGCAGTACGGCCAGACATGCGCAGAACCGGGCCGGTATTCTGGAGTCGGAGATCAAGCGCGATAAGGGAGGGCCGGGAGATGCGACGGCGGCCAAGGAAGAGGAGCTGGCCGAGACGAATGCACTGGCCGAAAAGGCTACGGCTTCTCAAATGGATTCCCTGAACAAAGCTAATGAAATCGTGCAGGAGGCAACGGAATCGGAGAAGAAAGATACTGACCGTAAAGAGGAAGAGACCGGGAAGAGCGGTGAGACAGGACGGCAGGACGAGACAGGCGCGGCAGAATATGCGGCGGCAGGCGAGCCGGGCAGTCCGGTGCAGGGCGCTGATGATGAGAAAGCGCAGAATGCAGGCGGACAGGCGCTGGTTGAAGCGGATGGCCGCAGAATCCTGTATCATCCGGTAGATGTCAGGATCTGAGCAATAAATTAAGTATACCCTCCGGCCCATAGGAACTATGGGAACCGGAGGGTATTTGCGTGTCTTATCCCTGTGGGATCAGGCAGGCGGCATCAGCGGCCGGCAGTTCAAGGCCGGTCGGTTTCGGGGTCGAGCTGGAACGGGATATTGTGCTGCTCCAGCAAAGATTTCAAATAGGCAATCTGTGTAGACAGGCTGTCGATCTTGGGCAGGTAATACTCGGCCTCTTCTTTCCGGGTGCGTTCGATGATTTCCTCGGAACTGGTGCCGCACAGGTTCAGGATTCCTTCACAGACCATAGGGGTATCTCCTTTCTTGTTTCGGTTGGCGGTGGTTAACTGGTTCATATACCGGATATAGATATCCTGCTCCTGATGGAGACTGTAATCGTCTGTCAGCCGGTTGATAAGGCCGTGATCCAGCAGCCTGTTGGTGAGACAGTGAAGATATAGATATTCTTCCGGCGGCAGCTGGCTCGTGACGATAATCTGTGTATGAAACGTCTCTTTATTGATATGATATACTCCCGGAGAAAATTTTTCAACCTTTATTTTCCGTTCCTGCTGCAAATGTCTTATCAGCTTGCGCGGATAATGGCAGCTGAGATGAGTCAGACTGACATCAAGGCCGGAATACTGGTTTTTGTTGCCGATCTGGTCGATCAGCAGACCGGCATAGCCGATGGTCTTATAGTAGGAGTCGATACCTGCCGAAGAGCCGATTCCCTTAACTTCAAACAGATTAAAGGTTTTAAAAAGGCAGGCTATCGTGGCAGGGATCATCTTCCGGGTTAATTTCCTGATAACGAGAATGTCGATGCGGTAACTGCCCTTGCCGAGAGGATATTCTGTCATATATTCCAGAGAGTCGGCATAGTTTTTAAGATCGATCTGAAGCGCACAGGCTGCGGCTTCGTGCCAGTTGACATTTGCTGTTTTTTTAGATTGACGCATAAGAGACCTTTCCTGAAAGAGCGGTCTAAAGACCGTGAGATATGTCAAAAGATATAGTAAACGACATAACAGATACTACTTTTATACCATGACTGCAAATGAATTACAAATGTTTTGCAGTATATAAAGTGTAGAAAAATCGGAACAAAACTGCGGATGAAGAAAGAGAGAAAATCCATATATAGTTTGAAAATAGAAGATCTGGCTGAAAAAATACCAGATATTGTATTGTGTATTTTCATGAAAAGACTTTTGGCAGAATTTGTTGTCCGCGCAGGTATCCGAAACATTTTACCTCCGGGCGATTTTGTAGTAGGATAGTAAAGAGGACAGAAAAAGAAAGATTAAAAAGTAAAGATCAAAGAGAGAAGATTAAGAAGTAAAGATCAAAGAGAAAGACAAGGATGCGGAAGGCACAGCAGCGCCGGAAGCAAAGTGGAGCCATGGAAAAAGAAAAAACAGGAATGCTCAGCAATGCAGTGCTGAAAAACATCGCCTACATAACAATGTTCATCGATCATTTTTTTGCGGTAGTCTATTACACATTGGTGCGGCAGCTGCAGACGGCGGGATATGTGGTCGGGAATGAGGAAAGGATCTATGCCGCGGGAAGGGCAGTGGGCAGGATCGCGTTTATTTTGTTTGCGTATCTGGCCGTGGAAGGATTTCTGCACACGAAAAGCAGGAAGGCATATCTGCTGCGGCTGGGTATTTTTGCGTTTGTGTCGGAGATACCCTTTGATCTGGCCTTCTCGGAGGTGTGTTTTAACAAGGAAAGTCAAAATGTTTTCTTTACGCTGTTGATCGGGGTGCTTGTTCTGACAGTCTTTGCGTGGGCGGAACAAAAGGCTGACGGCCTGCGGATGTCTGTCGATTTGCGCGGGTGCGGAACGATAACGAGCGTGGCTGGAGTGGTTTTATACGTGGCGGCTATAGCGGCGGTTTTGCTGGGGTGTCTGGCGGCCTGCGAACTGCGGACAGACTATCAGTTTATGGGCGTGCTGCTGATCTTTGCTTTTTACCGGACCAGAGAGAAGAGTCTGCCCGTGCAGGTGGCGGCGGTAGGCTGTGTGATGCTGTTTGGCACATGGGGTGCGAATTGTCTTAAGTACAAGGACAGCTATACGCTGTCATATTTGTTCCGTTTTTCCATGAGGGAGATGTACGGTCTCTTTGCATTTATACCGATCGTCCTGTATAATGGACGAAAAGGCCGTCAGCTGCCGAAAGCAGTCTGTTATGGCTTCTACCCGGTACACCTGCTGGTGCTGCATTTTGTGGCGCAGATGATTTCGGGCCGGGTATAAAGACATAATGGAGTCCGTTTATGACCGGAGCGGGACTTCGGGCATAAGGGGCGGCACAGGATAAAAAGGGAAAGTTGATAGAGCATGCCAGTACACGGAGCCGATTTAAAAAAATATATTAACGCAGTCAGCCTTCGCATCATCGCAGATGCAAAGGAGTACGGTGTGGCAGCAGTCATGGTGCTGTTGTATGCGGTGGCGGTCAACCTGATCTTCCATGCCTTTTGCCCGCTGGTCATCTTCTGCGGGTTTCCCTGCCCGGGATGCGGCGTCAGCAGGGCAACATTCTGTTTTGTGACCGGCAGGTGGGGGATGGCATGGCAGTTGAATCCGGTCATATTTCCGATTGTGCTGTCAGCGGTGTATTTTTGCCTGTGTCGTTATCTGCTGGGGAGAAAAGTCAAAGGCATCAAGGGGATCATTGCCGCTGTTTTTGTGTTGCTGTTTGTTGTATACTGTCGGCGGATGTACCTTTACTTTCCGGACAGGGTGCCTTATGTTTATACAGAAGAGAATATACTGGCACGAATTTTTCCTTTTTATGAACAAATATTACACGGGCATGGGATTATGTGATAAAATATTGCAATGACCTTATCTTTTCATCCATGACGATACAGGCAGCAAGAACGTCACAGAAATGGAGACAAGGATAAAGAAGTATAAAATATAAGCAATTAAAGTTATAGTAAACGAAATTTCTAATGTCGTTAACTATTAAGAAGAAAGAACGGGGTTTGACTATGGAAGACAATAAATTATATCCGGAACAGAAGGAAGAACTGACCACAGCGGGAGAAGAGAGCGCCAACTGGAAAGAGGAGCAGGCTGCATCGTCAGCAGCAACCGGTGTAGCTCAGGAAGAGCAGGCTGCATCGTCAGCGGCAACCGGCGCAGCTCAGGAAGAGCAGATTGCATCGTCAGCAGCAACTGGCGCAGCTCAGGAAGAGCAGGCTCCATCATCAGCGGCAACCGGCGCAGACCAGGAGGAGCAGACTGCATCACCAGCGGCATCCGGTTTAAGTCAGGAGACGCCTGTGCTGGATGTACGGTTTGGGGAACAGCCGGATACGGCCGGGATGACCGAGGATCATCATAACGAAGCGCATCAGGCGGAGGCGCTGCAGACACAGCCTGCCGGGAACTGTGCGCCATATTTCAATAACGGAGACCAGAGCAGTGCGCCCTGCTTCAATAACCATTATCAGAATACCGCGTCGTATCAGGACAACAATTATCCGAATGAGCAGCCCTGGCAGGGCGGCACTTACCCGAATAACGGTTACCAGCATCAAGGGTACTATGACAACGGCCAGAGCACAGGCTGTCAGGGTTACCAAAACTGCCAGAACAGCCAGACAGCAGGCGGTCAGAGCGTGGACGGCCAGAATGTTTCCTGTTACAACGGTGCCTTCTCCGGTACGGGCGGTCAGAACTACGATGGCGGCTATCAGCAGTACAATAGCGGGCAGCCGTATCAGAACACATACCAGAATATGTATCAGAACACTTATCAGAATCCGTACCAGAACAACAGCCAGATGGAGCTGGAAGAGCCGGTTAAGATCAGCGAATGGGTGCTGGCAATGGTGCTTATGTTGATTCCCTGTGTGAATATCATCATGATGTTTGTGTGGGCGTTCAGCAGCACCGAGAAGAAGAGCAAGTCCAATTTCTTCAAGGCCTACCTGATCTTCTTCGGCATTTCCATGGGTGTGATGCTGCTTGTCTGGGTTGCGATCGTGTTCTTTGCGATGCTGTCATATTGATATCTGATCACTGTAAAGAACCTGTCCAGCGCCCGGAAGCGCCGCAGGGCAGTATGAGGGAATTGGAACTTACCGGCAGGCCGATCTCACCGGCCTCCACATGCCCGCCGAACTGCGGGGTGATGACGGTCTGCAGCATGTAGGACAACACGGCCGGCTGCAGTCCGGTTGTATAAGAATTTATCAGGAAAAAGCAGGCATCTTTCGACAGGATCTGCGCTGTCAGGCGCAAGAAGGGGAAGATGCTTTCTTCTATTTTCCAGATCTCGCCTTTGGGACCCCGGCCATAGGAAGGGGGATCCATGATGATGGCGTCGTAAGTGTTGCCGCGGCGGATCTCACGCTCCACGAATTTGACGCAGTCGTCCACAAGCCAGCGGATCGGCGCATCCGTCAGACCGGAAGCGGCGGCGTTTTCTTTTGCCCAGGAGACCATGCCTTTGGAGGCGTCCACATGGGTCACGGCGGCTCCGGCTTTGGCTGCGGCCAGGGTGGCGCCGCCGGTGTAGGCGAAAAGATTGAGAACTTTTACCGGCTGTCCGGCCTTTTTCCGTTCTTTTATAATAGAAGAAAACCAGTCCCAGTTTACGGCCTGCTCCGGGAAAAGCCCTGTGTGCTTGAAGCTGAAAGGTTTCAGACGGAAAGTAAGCTCCCGGTACCGGATGCACCATTCCTCGGGCAGCTGGAAGAATTCCCACTCTCCGCCGCCTTTGGAACTGCGGTGATAGTGTCCGTTCTTCTGTTTCCAGCGCCGGTCTGTGCGCGGCGTGTCCCATATGACCTGCGGGTCGGGGCGCACCAGGATATAATCGCCCCAGCGCTCCAGCTTCTCCCCGCCGGAGGTATCTATTACTTCATAATCTTTCCATGCATCTGCTGTCCACATTGTTTTACCTTTCTGCGGCGGTTTGCCCGCGCTGCCATTCTGCCGGCCGGCAGTAGCTCTTTTATCTGTATTTATTATGCATAAAAAAATATTTTTCGCAAATAGTAAAAAGCGGCGCACTGTGCTTATTGTGCAAATAAAAAACACTGCATGACAAATAAAGAGCCAATAAGAACCTTAAAATATATATAAAATATACAAAACATGACCCGCTAAAATGCACACATCTGACGAACTGACAAATATCTCCAGAAAAGCTATTGACTTTGGTTGTGCAGGTTGCTATAATCGTAACATCAAAAGAATTCAATCATTTGGATTGTTACTGCAATCGAGCGGGCAAAACCAGATCATATGAATTGACCGGAAGGTTAGTTTATATTGTTTGGTTTTTTATTTTATTATCAAAAGATTCAGCGGATGAGGAATGAAAAGTGCGTATCGAGAAGGTAATCAATAATAATATTATCCAGGCGCGGGATAATAACGGTGTGGAGCTGGTCGTCATGGGAAGGGGAATCGGATTCGGCAAAGGACCGGGAAGCGAAATTGACAGCGCCGCAGTCGAGAAGACGTTTCGGCTGGACAACATGGATGACAAGGAGCAGTTCAAGAAGTTACTGGCATCCCTGCCACTGGAACACATCAGACTGGCCAACGACATTATCTCGTACGCCAGGGAGAGCCTGAAGATCAATCTGAACCAGAATGTTTATCTGACGCTGACGGATCATATCAGTTTCGTGATCGACAGATACCGGGCAGGGATGGAATTTGATAATATACTGTCTGATGAAGTGCGGCTGTTCTATCCGGTAGAGTACTCGGTTGGCAGATATGCGCTGGAGAAGATCGAAGAGAGAACCGGCTGCCGTCTCGTGGAGGATGAGGCAGCATCCATCGCACTCCACATCATTAACGGTGAGACGAACCTGATCATGGGCAAGGCTTTTCAGATGATCAGGATGATGCGGGAGATGATGGAGATCATCGAGCGGCATATCACGATCCCCGAGGGGCGGAACTACCCGAAGGAGAAACTGATCTCCGATTTGAAGCAGCTTGCCAACAGGCTGGTCTCGGAAGAACCCATGAGCGGGCGCAAGGACGAAGCGCTCTACAGCTTCGTACAGGACAATTACAGAGAAGAATATCAGATCATTAACGGTATCAATGATTATATAGAGGTCACATACCAGTGCAGCATGACAGAAGAAGAGAAGATTTATCTGGCATTGGACATCAAACGTATGAAAGACCTCTATGCAGGATAGAAAGTGAGGGGCGAGAATGAAACTTTTTCAGAATTTATTTGGTAAAGGCGGTATTGAGATTGCAGCGCCGGTATCGGGGAAGCTGGTAGCGATCAGCGAGGTGAACGATCCTACCTTCGGCGATGAGATCCTTGGCAAAGGTGTGGCGGTGATCCCTTCGGATAACCGGATCTGTGCGCCGGCGGACGGTACGGTCAGCACTGTATTCCCGACCGGACACGCGGCAGCCATCACCGCGGATTCGGGTGCGGAGATCCTGATCCATATCGGATTGGACACCGTGAAGCTGAACGGCAAACATTTTACGATCCATGCGAAGGAAGGCGACAAGGTGAAGAAAGGCGACCTGCTTCTGGAGGCGGATATCGAGCAGATCAAGGCGGAAGGTTATGATACGATCACGCCGGTAGTGATCTGCAATACGGATGAGTTCTCGAAATTCGAGATGGCAGCGTCGGGAGATGTGACGCAGGGCGACGTTGTTTTGACGATCGAGAAGTAGTTACGATATTGAATGGATCCACTCAGGATCCATGAGATATAGATGCAAAAGGCATTGGTTCTATGGCTAGGGTAGAACTGAACAATAATTTCATGAGGGGGTAAAAGTGTATGATGAAGTATTTACAGAAACTGGGTAAAGCTTTGATGCTTCCCGTAGCATGTCTGCCCATCTGCGGTATCCTGATGGGAATCGGATATGCATTGTGTCCTTCCACCATGCAGGGTGGTGAGGTTGTAGGCTTTGTACAGAAGCTGGGCTTCTTTCTGGTGAAAGCCGGCGGCGCGCTGGTTGACAATATGGCGCTCCTGTTTGTTATCGGTGTCGGTGTTGGAATGTCCGATGACCATGACGGTACGTCCGGTCTGGCTGCATTTGCATCCTGGCTGATGATCACCAATCTGCTTTCGACAGGCGCAGTGACAACGATGATGCCTTCGATCGCAGAGAGCGCAACCAAGACACTGGCATTCGATAAGATCGGTAATCCGTTTATCGGTATTCTGGCCGGTATCATTGGCGCAACATGCTACAACAAATTTAAATCGACGAAACTGCCGGATTGGCTGTCCTTCTTCAGCGGCAAACGCTGTGTGGCGATCATTTCCGGTGTGACATCCATTATCGTGTCGGCAGTCCTTTTGTTTGTATGGCCGGTAGTATTCGGCGCACTGATCGCTGTAGGTCAGGCAATCGTAGGAATGGGACCGGTTGGCGCAGGTATCTATGCATTCCTGAACAGACTTCTGATCCCGACAGGTCTGCACCATGCACTTAACAATGTATTCTGGTTTGACACCATCGGTCTCGGCGATCTGACCCACTTCTGGGCAGGTGAGACCAGCGCAGACGTTACATGGAGTCTCGGTATGTATATGTCCGGATTCTTCCCTTGTATGATGTTCGGTATTCCTGGCGCTGCTCTGGCTATGATCCATACGGCGAAGGATAACAAGAAGAAAGTAGCAAGTGGTCTTGTTGCATCCGCAGCTGTCTGTGCATTTGTCTGCGGTGTTACAGAGCCTTTCGAATTCGGTTTCATGTTCCTGGCTCCGTTGCTGTATGTGATCTATGCGATCCTTTACGGTATCTTCACGGTAGTTGTTGCACTGCTTGGCTTCCGTGCAGGTTTCAGCTTCTCGGCAGGCGCTACGGACCTTGTGTTCTCGGCATTCCTGCCCGCAGCAGACAAGACATGGCTGATCCTTCCTCTGGGTATTGCGGCATTTGCGATATTCTATGTTGTGTTCCGCTTCGCGATCGTTAAGTTTGACTTAAAGACACCTGGTAGAGAAGACGACGATCTGGAAGAAGAGAAGAAGGCGGTTCTGGCTAACAATGACTTTACAGAAGTGGCAGCGATCATTCTGGAAGGTCTTGGCGGTAAGGAGAACGTTGCATCTCTTGACAACTGTATTACAAGACTTCGTCTGGAGATCAAGGATAACACGAAGGTTAATGAGAAGAAGATCAAATCGGCAGGCGTTGCAGGCGTTATGAGGCCGGGCAAGACCTCCGTACAGGTTATCGTAGGTACGAAGGTACAGTTCGTTGCTGATGAAATGAAGAAGATGTTATAGGTATTATATCATTTTTCATAATACCGAAACCCCTAGCAGAACGGAGGCCTTCGGGTCTCCGTTTTTATCTTGACAACTTAAGGATTTACAGAGAGAATGATAGAGAAAACATTATAAATATGCAGTTATCGGGCAGACTTATTTCAGGAGTTGCGTGGAAGCGTCGCAGAATACAGACACATCAAAAGCGACTGTCTTTGCAGGAAGGTGTGAAGGAGGCCCGGACGGAACGTATGGAATACGCTTCAGAATGGAGGAAACATGAGGATTATCAGAGCAAAAGATTATGAAGATATGAGCAGAAAGGCGGCGGCCATCATTGCGTCGCAGGTGATCATGAAACCGGATTGTGTGCTTGGTCTGGCGACGGGTTCTTCCCCGATCGGCACATATGCCAATCTGGCAGCAGCCTATGAGAAGGGAGATCTTGACTTTTCCGGGATTACTACCGTGAATCTGGACGAGTACAAGGGACTGCCGCGGGATAATGACCAGAGTTATTACTATTTCATGAACCATCACTTCTTCAGCAAGGTTAATGTGAAGCCGGAGCGCACGTTCCTGCCGGACGGCACAGAGCCTGACAGCGACAAGGCGTGCCGTGCTTACAATGAGATCATTGCCGGCGTGGGCGGTATCGATCTGCAGCTTCTGGGCCTGGGCCACAACGGCCATATCGGTTTCAATGAGCCGGGCGATGTATTTGAGGCGGAGACACACTGCGTTGACCTGACGGAGACGACGATCAAGGCGAACCAGAGATTCTTCGCTTCCATAGACGATGTGCCGCGTCAGGCATACACGATGGGCATTAAGACGATCATGCAGGCGAAGAAGGTGCTGGTGGTGATCAGCGGCAAGGATAAGGCGGCGGCCCTCAAGGCTACCTGCTTCGGCCCGATCACCCCTCAGGTGCAGGGCTCCATCCTCCAGCTGCACAACGACGTGACGATCGTAGCGGACGAGGCTGCATTGTCAGAGATATAATAAGGAAAGGAAAATCATCATATGATCATTAAAAATGCCAGTGTATATACGGAAGATGGAATCTTTCTGGAAAAGGATATATATATAGAAGGAACCCGTTTCGTGGACTGTGCGGAGAAAGTCAGCGATAAGACGGAGATCGACGCCGGCGGCTGCGTGGCGATTCCGGGCCTGACGGATATTCATTTCCATGGCTGCATGGGCCAGGACTTCTGTGACGGCACGAGAGAGGCCATCGACACGATGGCGGCCTATGAAGCATCGGTGGGCGTGACGAATATCGTACCGGCTACCATGACGCTCTCCGAGGAGATGCTGCACGGCATCTGCAGCACGGCCAGAGCCTACGCCGAAGAAGGCGGGAAGGACGACAGAGCGCATTTCCATGGGATCAACATGGAAGGCCCTTTCGTATCGCTTGCGAAGAAGGGGGCTCAGAACGGCGAATATATCCACAAACCGGACATCGCCATGTTCGACAGACTGAACGAAGCGTCCGGCAATCGTGTAAAGCTGCTTGCCATCGCGCCGGAGGAAGTGGGCGCCATGGAGCTGATCGAGCAGAGGCATGACCAGGCGGTGATGTCCATCGCCCATACCTGCACCGATTATGACACGGCTGTCAGAGCTTTTGAGAAGGGCGCCAGCCATATGACGCACCTGTACAATGCCATGCATCCCTATACCCACAGGGCGCCCGGCCCGATCGGCGCGGCTGCCGATACCGGGAAAGTAGAAGTAGAGCTGATCTGTGACGGCGTGCACATTCACCCGTCCGCAGTCAGAACCACCTTCAAGATCTTCGGTGACGACCGCATCATCCTGATCAGCGACAGTATGCGTGCCACGGGACTGGAGGACGGTGATTATACCCTGGGCGGCCAGGACGTGAAGGTGACGGGCAATCTGGCCACCCTCCACGACGGCACCATCGCCGGCTCCGTGACCAACCTTTTGGACTGTATGCGCACCGCAGTGCTTAAGATGGGCATTCCGCTTACGTCCGCCGTGAAATGTGCGGCAGTCAATTCTGCGAAGTCCGTCGGCATCTATGACAACCATGGCAGCATCACGCCCGGCAAAGTGGCGGATGTGGTACTACTTAAGAATGACGGCCTGACACTGCAGAAAGTGATTCTGGCCGGCAAACCTTTATAACAGCTGTATTATAAGGAACTCCCGTTTCCTGCAACAAGGAGACAGGAGTTCTTAATTTTTTTTCAAAAAACACTTGCATCCGTTAAAAACATCATGTATACTAGTCAGTGCTGTGGCATGATAGCTTTGAAGCGTGAGGTTGCTGCCCGCGTGGCAGGTTTTCCGTGGAGCGAATGTCAAGTTAGGAAACTGACGACAAGTCACTGTACAGACAACAGATGTCCGGCTATGCCGGAAACAACGTGATTAGTGTTCATATATGCTTTTGCGAAGCAGGACACACACGGGAGAGTGTACAGTCACCGCTTGTCGTACTTAGAACAAAAAGTGCGAAAAGGAGGCGACTTTTTTTATGGCAAGTCAAGTAATGAGAATTACACTTAAAGCCTATGATCATCAGTTGGTTGATGCATCTGCAAAGAAAATCATCGAGACAGTAAAGAAGAACGGATCTCAGGTGAGCGGCCCTGTACCGCTTCCGACCAAGAAGGAAGTTGTGACCATCTTAAGGGCGGTCCACAAGTACAAGGATTCCAGAGAGCAGTTCGAGCAGAGGACTCATAAGAGACTCATCGACATCATCACACCTACACCCAAGACGGTGGATGCGCTGCAGAGACTGGAGATGCCCGCAGGTGTTTATATCGACATCAAGATGAAGAACAAATAAGGCCCCTACTAGAACGACCGGAAGTATGACTGGTCCGCTGTAGAATAACAGGAGGTAAAGGAAAGAATGAAAAAAGCTATTTTGGCAACAAAAGTCGGAATGACTCAAATCTTCAGCGAAGACGGAACATTGACACCCGTTACCGTGCTTCAGGCAGGCCCTTGTGCAGTGACGCAGGTTAAGACTGTAGAGAACGATGGTTACAGTGCTGTGCAGGTTGGTTTTGTAGAGAAGAAAGACAGGATTGTTAACAAAGACAAGAGCGGCAGGAAGGAAGTTGTCCACAGACACGGCGTTAACAAGGCGCTGAAAGGCCACTTCGAGAAGGCGGGCGTATCCAGCAGGAGATATGTAAGAGAACTGAAGCTGGAGAACGCAGAAGAATATACACTTGGAAGCGAGATCAAGGCGGATATCTTTGCGAACGGTGACAGAGTTGATGTGACCGCGATCTCCAAAGGTAAGGGATTCCAGGGCGCGATCAAGAGACACGGCCAGCACAGAGGTCCCATGACTCACGGTTCCAAATTCCATCGCCATCAGGGTTCCAACGGTGCATGTTCCTCCCCGAGTAAAGTGTTCAAGGGCAAGGGAATGCCGGGACATATGGGCTGCGTGAGAGTGACGGTTCAGAACCTTACAGTGGTAAGAGTTGATGCGGATAAGAACCTTATCCTTGTCAAAGGCGCTGTACCGGGCCCGAGAAAAGCCTTAGTAACTGTTAAAGAGACAACTAAGGTGAATGCGAAATAGTGACCTGAGTCACAGATGAAAGGAGGACCATTCAGATGGCAAACGTATCTGTTTATAATATGGAAGGCAAAGAAGTCGGTAAGATGGATTTGAATGATGCGGTGTTCGGTGTTGAGATCAATGAACATCTGGTACACCTGGCAGTCGTTCAGACGCTTGCTAACAAACGTCAGGGAACACAGAAAGCGAAGACTCGTTCCGAAGTATCCGGCGGCGGCAGAAAACCGTGGAGACAGAAGGGAACAGGTCATGCAAGACAGGGTTCTACAAGAGCTCCCCAGTGGAAAGGCGGCGGTGTTGTATTCGCTCCCGTTCCGAGAGACTACTCTTTCAAGATGAACAAGAAAGAGAAGCAGGCGGCTCTCAAGTCTGTTCTTACGAGCAGAGTGCAGGACAACAAGCTGATCGTCCTGGATGAGTTGAAATTAGACGAGATCAAGACAAAGAAATTTAAGCAGGTTATGGATAACCTGAAAGTGGAGAAGGCAATGGTAGTGATCGGCGAACAGGATGCAAACGTGATCCGCTCCGCAAAAAATCTGCCCACGATTTCCACTGCAGTTGCAGAGAATATCAACGTATACGATATCCTGAAAGGTGACACTCTGGTGATCACGAAGGATGCCGTAGCCAAGATCGAGGAGGTGTATGCATAATGGCAGCGATTCAGTATTATGATGTAATCCTCAAACCGGTTATCACAGAGAAGAGTATGGCTGGCATGGGCGACAAGAAATATACTTTCCTGGTTCACCCGGAAGCAAACAAGACACAGATCAAGGAAGCCGTTGAGAAGATGTTCGAGGGAACAAAAGTTGCGAAAGTCAACACCATGAATATGGACGGCAAGACGAAGAGACGCGGTATGGTCTACGGTAAGACGGCCAAGACCAAGAAGGCTATCGTGCAGCTGACACAGGACAGCAAAGAGATCGAGATCTTCACAGGTCTGTAAGAGGACATAATATCTGGGAGAATCACAGGTGGTTCTTCCGGGGCTGTGAAGCAGAAGATAATGTATGCGGGCCGGGGATACACGGCCTCGCGCAAAAATCTGATAAGAAAAGGAGATAAGATCATGGGAATCAAGACATACAACCCATATACACCTTCCAGACGTAACATGACTGGCTCTGACTTTTCCGAGATTACGAAGAGCACACCTGAGAAAGCGCTCTGCACTTCCTTAAAGAAGAATGCGGGACGTAACAACCAGGGTAAGATCACAGTCAGACATCATGGCGGCGGAAGCAGAAGATTATACAGAAACATCGACTTCAAGAGGACGAAGGACGGCATCCCGGCTAAAGTGATCGGTATCGAGTACGATCCCAACAGAACAGCCAACATCGCACTCATCTGCTATGAGGACGGCGAGAAGGCATATATCCTTGCACCGGAAGGCCTGACAGATGGCATGAAGGTTATGAACGGTCCCGAGGCGGAGATCAGGGTAGGTAACTGCTTACCGTTGTCCGAGATCCCGGTAGGTACACTGGTTCACAATATCGAGTTATATCCCGGCAAGGGCGGACAGATGGTTCGTTCCGCTGGTAACAGCGCACAGCTCATGGCGAAGGAAGGCAAGTATGCGACACTGAGATTACCTTCCGGCGAGATGAGAATGGTTCCGATCGTATGCCGCGCTACTGTAGGTACAGTCGGCAATGTAGATCACAACCTGATCAAGATTGGTAAGGCAGGACGTAAGCGCCATATGGGTATCCGTCCGACAGTCCGCGGTTCCGTTATGAACCCGAACGACCATCCGCATGGCGGTGGTGAAGGACGTGCGCCGATCGGCCGTCCCGGCCCGAGCACACCCTGGGGCAAACCTGCACTCGGCTTGAAGACACGTAAGAAGAAGAAAGCGTCCAACAAGCTGATCGTGAGAAGAAGAGACGGTAGATCAATCAAATAATAAACAGGAGGAAAGATCATGGCTAGATCACTGAAAAAAGGACCATTTGCAGATGCGAGCTTACTGAAGAAAGTAGACGCACTTAATGCGTCGGGACAGAAGCAGGTTATTAAGACCTGGTCCCGCCGTTCTACTATTTTTCCTTCCTTCGTAGGACATACATTCGCAGTTCATGACGGAAGAAAGCACGTACCGGTATATGTTACAGAGGATATGGTTGGACACAAGCTCGGTGAGTTCGTGGCGACCAGAACTTATAGAGGACATGATAAGGACGAGAGAAAGTCCAAAGTTCGCTAATTTGAAAGGAGGTTTTCATCTATGGCTAAAGGACATAGATCCCAGATAAAAAGAGAAAGAAATGCGAACAAAGATACAAGACCTTCAGCTAAGCTGTCTTATGCAAGAGTGTCTGTACAGAAGGCGTGTTTCGTATTGGATGCCATCAGAGGCAAGGATGTGACAACAGCCCTTGCGGTTCTGGAGTACAATCCAAGATATGCATCGAGTATCATTAAGAAGCTGCTTGAGTCCGCGATCGCGAATGCGGAGAACAACAACGGCATGAATGTGGAGAATCTTTACATCGCAGAGTGTTATGCGAATAAGGGACCGACCATGAAGAGAATACAACCGAGAGCACAGGGCAGGGCTTACAGGATCGAGAAGAGAATGAGCCACATCACGATCGTGCTTGATGAAAGATAGGATCATATAGGAAGGAGAACAACATGGGACAGAAAGTTAATCCACACGGCTTAAGAGTCGGTGTTATTAAAGATTGGGATTCCAAATGGTATGCTGATGCAGAGTTTTCCGATTTTCTTGTAGAAGACTACAACATCAGAACCTTTTTAAAGAAAAAATTATACAACGCCGGTATTTCCAAGATCGAGATCGAGAGAGCGTCTGACAGAGTGAAGGTTATCATCTACACCGCAAAGCCGGGCGTTGTGATCGGTAAGGGCGGAGCAGAGATCGAAGTGACCAAGAAGGAACTTTCCAAGCTGACGGATAAGAAAGTTCTTGTAGATATCAAAGAGATCAAGAGACCTGACAGAGATGCACAGCTTGTTGCAGAGAATATCGCACAGCAGCTGGAGAACCGTATATCTTTCAGACGTGCCATGAAGTCCTGCATGGGCAGAACCATGAAGGCGGGCGCAATGGGTATCAAGGCAGCCGTAGCCGGACGTCTGGGCGGCGCGGATATCGCACGTACAGAGTTCTACAGCGAGGGAACCATCCCGCTGCAGACGCTGAGAGCAGATATTGACTATGGATTTGCAGAGGCAGACACCACTTACGGTAAACTCGGTGTCAAAGTATGGATTTACAAAGGCGAGGTACTTCCTACAAAATCTAACGCGGAAGGGAGCGATAAATAATGTTAATGCCTAAAAGAGTGAAACGTCGTAAACAGTTCCGTGGATCTATGAGCGGTAAAGCTTCCCGCGGTAATACGATCACATATGGTGAATACGGTATTGTGGCAATGGAGCCGTGCTGGATCAAATCGAACCAGATCGAGGCAGCCCGTATCGCCATGACACGTTATATCAAGCGTGGCGGTAAAGTTTGGATCAAGATTTTCCCTGACAAACCTGTAACAGCAAAACCGGCAGAAACACGTATGGGTTCCGGTAAAGGTACCCTGGAATACTGGGTAGCGGTTGTTAAGCCCGGACGCGTAATGTTCGAAATCGCAGGAGTATCTGAAGAGGTGGCGAAAGAAGCGTTACGTCTGGCAACACATAAGCTTCCATGCAAATGTAAAATTGTTTCTAAAGCAGACTTGGAAGGCGGTGTATCTAATGAAAACTAATAAGTTTGTAGAAGATTTAAATAAGAAGTCAGATGCAGAATTAGCGCAGGCGCTGGTTGATGCTAAGAAAGAACTTTTCAATCTGAGATTCCAGAACGCGACGAATCAGCTGGACAACACGGCAAGGATCAAGGATGTCAGAAGGAATATTGCCAGAATTCAGACAGTGATCACGCAGAAGGCAAAAGTAAACTAAGAAGCAATTGATTTCAGCTTGCTGAAATCATAGGAAAGGAGATTCGATCGTGGAGAGAAATTTACGGAAAACCCGTACCGGTAAAGTAACCAGCAATAAGATGGACAAGACAGTTGTTGTGGCAATCGAAAACCATGTTAAGCATCCGCTCTACAATAAGATTGTAAAGAAGACATATAAGCTGAAAGCGCATGACGAGAACAATGAGTGCAACATCGGCGATACAGTTAAAGTAATGGAGACCAGACCTTTATCCAAGGATAAGAGATGGAGACTTGTGGAGATCGTTGAGAGAGCGAAGTAAGAAACGAAAAAATTCGGCAGATCAATGATCTTGTGACAAATATGGAAAGAAGGAGAAATTAGCATGATTCAACAGGAAAGCAGACTTAAGGTCGCTGACAACACCGGTGCGAAAGAAATCCTGTGCATCAGAGTTGTGGGCGGTTCTACAAGAAGATATGCGCGTATTGGTGATGTGATCGTTGCTACGGTCAAAGATGCAACACCAGGCGGCGTTGTAAAAAAAGGCGATGTTGTGAAAGCCGTAGTTGTCCGCAGTGTCAAGGGCGCTCGCCGCAAGGACGGTTCTTATATCAGATTTGACGAAAATGCTGCTGTTATCATCAAGGAGGATAAGACTCCGAGAGGAACCCGTATTTTCGGGCCAGTAGCCAGAGAGCTTCGTGATAAACAGTTTATGAAAATTGTTTCACTGGCTCCGGAAGTATTATAGGAGGTGCCGGTATGTCAACATTTAAGATTAAGAAGGGTGATACCGTGAAGGTGATCGCCGGTAAAGATAAAGACAAAGAAGGCAAGGTAATTTCCGTTGACAGAAAGAACGGAAAGGTTCTGGTAGAAGGCGTTAACATGATCACAAAGCATGAGAAGCCCTCTGCTGCAAATCAGAACGGCGGTATCGTTCAGAAGGAAGCACCCATTGACGCTTCCAACGTAATGTATGTTCACAAGGGCAGGGCGACAAGGATCGGCTTTAAGTACGAGAACGACAAGAAGGTACGTTTCGCCAAGTCCACAGGCGACATCATTGACTGATTCTAAGAAAGGAGGTCTAAAACGTTGAGTAGTAGACTGAAAGAAATTTATAAAAACGAGATCGTAGATGCTATGGTCAAAAAGTTTGGATATAAAAATGTTATGGAAGTTCCGAAGCTTGACAAGATCGTGGTCAACATGGGCGTTGGCGAAGCGAAAGAGAATGCCAAAGTCCTGGAGATGGCTGTCGGTGATATGGAGACGATCACCGGACAGAAAGCTGTCGTTACCAAGGCGAAGAAGTCCGTTGCCAACTTCAAGATCAGAGAAGGACAGTCCATCGGCTGCAAGACCACACTGCGCGGCGACAAGATGTACGAATTCCTGGATCGTCTTGTGAACCTTGCACTTCCCCGTGTGCGTGACTTCAGAGGTGTTAACCCGAATTCCTTTGACGGAAGAGGCAATTATGCGCTTGGTATCAAAGAGCAGATCATCTTCCCGGAGATCGAGTACGATAAGATCGATAAGGTAAGAGGTATGGACGTTATCTTTGTTACCACCGCTAAGACAGACGAGGAAGCCCGTGAGTTGTTGAGATTGTTTAATATGCCATTTGCTAAATAGAAGGAGGTAAATTCATGGCTAAGACAGCAATGAAGATCAAACAGCAGCGCAAACCGAAATTCTCCACCAGAGAATATAACCGTTGCAAAATTTGTGGTCGTCCACATGCTTATTTAAGAAAATACGGAATTTGCAGAATTTGCTTCCGTGAGTTAGCATACAAGGGACAGATTCCCGGCGTGAAAAAAGCAAGCTGGTAGACAACGCGGATCATTGATATAAGGAGGAAAAATCATGACAATGAGCGATCCTATTGCAGATATGCTTACAAGAATCCGTAACGCAAATACTGCAAAACATGATACAGTAGATGTACCCTCATCCAGGATGAAGCTGGCGATTGCGCAGATTCTTCTGGACGAAGGATATATAAGGAAGTTCGATTTGATCGACAACGGAAGCTTCAAGACAATCCATATCACTCTTAAATACGGCGAGGACAAGAACGATAAGATCATTTCCGGTATCAAGAGAATCTCCAAGCCCGGTCTTCGTGTGTATGCCGGCAAGGAAGAACTGCCCAGAGTACTCGGCGGACTCGGCATTGCGATCATCTCCACGAATCAGGGTGTCGTAACCGATAAGAAGGCAAGAGAGCTGCAGGTAGGCGGCGAAGTATTGGCGTTTGTCTGGTAAGAGAACAAACAGAATTGTAAATAGAAACAGTTTTTCATATAACAAAACAGGAGGTACGGGCATGTCACGTATAGGAAGAATGCCAATCGCGATTCCCGCAGGTGTGACTGTGGAAGTTGCAGAAAATAATAAAGTGACTGTAAAAGGTCCCAAGGGAACACTTGAGAGAGTGCTTCCTTCAGAGATGGAGATCAAGGTGGAAGGCGATCAGATCGTAGTTTCCAGACCTAACGATCTGAAGAAGATGAGATCTTTCCATGGTCTGACAAGAACACTGATCAATAACATGGTGGTGGGCGTTACGGCAGGCTATGAGAAGAAGCTGGAAGTAAACGGTGTCGGCTACAGGGCTTCGAAGTCCGGCAAGACACTGACACTGAACCTGGGATATTCTCATCCGGTAGAGATGACGGATCCCGACGGGATAGAGACTGTCATGGAAGGACAGAATGTGATCATCGTCAAAGGTATTGATAAAGAGAAAGTCGGTCAGTTTGCGGCTGAGATCAGAGACAAGAGAAGACCGGAGCCTTACAAGGGTAAAGGTATCAAATATGCGGATGAGACGATCAGACGTAAAGTTGGTAAGACTGGTAAGAAATAATCGAAAGGAGCATGGGTAAAAATGGTTAAGAAAGAATCAAGACAAGAAGTTCGTGTAAAAAAACACAACAGAATCCGTAACCGTTTCAGCGGCACGGCCGAGAGACCTCGTCTGTCTGTGTTCAGAAGCAATAATCATATGTATGCTCAGATTATTGACGATACAGTTGGAAATACTTTGGTTTCAGCATGTACTCTTGAGAAGGACGTCAAGGCTGAACTGGAAAAGACCAATAACGTTGATGCAGCGGCATATTTGGGAACAGTAATCGCTAAGAGAGCAATTGAGAAGGGCATTAAAACGGTTGTCTTTGACAGAGGCGGCTTTATATACCAGGGTAAGATTGCAGCATTAGCTGATGCGGCCAGAGAAGCTGGCTTAGAATTCTAGGAAGGGGGAAGACGATCACATGAGACGTACAATCATAGATATAAGTCAGTTAGAATTGACTGAAAAAGTAGTAACGATCAAACGTGTTACAAAAGTTGTTAAAGGCGGTCGTAACATGCGTTTCACGGCACTGGTGGTAGTCGGTGACGGCAACGGCCATGTCGGCGCGGGCCTGGGCAAGGCAACTGAAATCCCTGAGGCAATTCGCAAAGGCAAGGAAGATGCGATCAAGAATCTGGTTCCGGTCGCACTGGATGAGAAGAACAGTATCACACATGATTTCATCGGAAAATTCGGTTCCGCTTCTGTTCTTTTGAAGAGAGCTCCGGAAGGTACCGGTATCATCGCAGGCGGTCCTGCACGTGTCGTTTGTGAGCTTGCAGGTATCAAGAATATCCGTACAAAATCTTTGGGTTCCAATAACAAACAGAACGTTGTACTTGCTACAATTGCAGGCTTAAGCCAGTTGAAGACTCCTGAAGAAGTGGCTAAGAACCGCGGCAAGGCTGTGGAAGAAGTACGCGCATAAGTCACACGGGCGGTCAGAAGATTTAGGAGGAAGAAAAGATGGCAGCAAATAAGGAAACAGATAAGAAGTTAAAAATTACTCTGATCAGATCCACCATTGGTCAGGTGCCCAAGAACAGGGCAACGGCAACGGCTATGGGACTCCGGAAGATCAATCAGTCGGTGGTACTGCCTGATAATGCGGCGACCAGAGGCCAGATCCAGAGAGTAAGACATATGGTAAAAGTTGAAGAAGTATAGATAAAGGAGGTGTCACAATGGAATTATCAAATTTAAGACCCGCAGCCGGGTCAGTGCATAGTGATAATTTTAGAAGAGGCCGTGGACATGGTTCAGGCAACGGCAAGACGGCCGGCAAGGGACACAAAGGCCAGAAGGCACGTTCCGGAGCACCGAGACCGGGCTTCGAAGGCGGACAGATGCCATTATACAGACGTATCCCCAAGAGAGGTTTCAAGTGCAGAAACTCCAAGGAGATCGTTGCAATTAATTTAGGCGCATTGGAAGTATTTGACAACGGCGCAACCGTCGATGTCGATGCATTGATCGAGAAGGGGATCGTTAAGCATCCTCGTGATGGTGTTAAGATTCTTGGAAACGGAGAACTTACTAAGAAGCTCGACGTGAAGGTAGGTGCCTTCAGTGCATCGGCCAAAGAGAAGATCGAGGCACTTGGTGGAACAGCAGAGGTGATTTAATGTTTAAAACCCTAAAGAATGCGTTAAAAATCAAGGAGATCAGAAAAAAGCTCCTGTTCACGTTCCTGATGCTGGTTGTGATCCGTTTCGGATCACAGCTCCCGGCTCCGGGCATTAACACCGGTTTCTTTGCGAACTGGTTTGAGCAGCAGATGCAGTCAGGGGATGCTTTCAATTTCTTTGATGCTTTTACGGGCGGATCGTTCATGCGTATGTCCATCCTGGCATTGAATATCACACCCTATATCACGTCATCGATCATCATGCAGCTTATGACGATCGCGATTCCGAAACTGGAAGAGATGCAGCGTGAGGGTGCTGACGGCAGGAAGAAGATCGCATCTATCACCAGATATGTCACGGTAGCGCTGGCGCTGATCGAATCAAGCGCCATGGCGATCGGTTTCGGACGGCAGGGACTTCTCCAGACTTACAATGTGTTCAGCGTGATCACGGTGATCGCGGCGCTGACGGCGGGAAGTGCTTTCCTGATGTGGATCGGTGAGCGTATTACGGAAAACGGGGTCGGCAACGGTATCTCTATCGTACTGACGATCAATATTCTGTCACGTGTCCCGCAGGATATCGCGCTGCTCTTCCAGAAATTTGTAATCGGCAGGTCGATCGCCAAGGGCGTTGTGGCAGCGATCATCATCATCGCGGTCATTCTGCTGATGGTGGTACTTGTCATCATTCTGAATGACGGTGTGCGCAGGATTCCTGTGCAGTATGCCAAGAAGGTACAGGGCAGGAAAATGGTTGGCGGCCAGACCACCAATCTTCCGTTGAAGGTGAATACAGCAGGCGTTATCCCGGTCATTTTTGCATCATCTCTGATGCAGATCCCGAGTATCGCGGTTTCTCTGTTTAACATCAACAGTTCGGGATTCTGGTCTCATTTTCTGATGGGAGTGAACTCCAATTACTGGTGTGACCCGCAGCGTCCGGTATATTCCATCGGTATGGTTGTATATATTGCACTGGTCATTGTTTTTGCATATTTCTATACATCCATTACCTTCAATCCGATAGAGATTGCAGAGAATATGAAGAAGCAGGGCGGCTTCATTCCGGGGATCAGACCAGGTAAGCCGACCAGTGAATATCTCACGAAGGTGCTCAACCGCATTGTCTTCATTGGCGCAGTCGGACTTACGATCGTATGCGTTGTGCCGTATTTCTTCAATGGTATTTTCGGCGCAAGCGTGTCATTTGGCGGAACAAGCCTGATCATTATCGTCAGCGTTGTTCTGGAGACGATCAAACAGATCGAGTCTCAGATGATGGTTCGTAATTATAAAGGATTCTTAAACGACTAATGAATAGAAACGGAAGGGACGGGCAGGGATACTGAGACGTCCCTTTCCTGTCTTTTTATGGAAAAGAAAGGATATTAATATGAAGATCATAATGTTAGGGGCTCCCGGCGCCGGCAAAGGTACGCAGGCCAAACTGATCGGTGAGGAGTACGGGATCCCGCATATCTCTACCGGCGATATTTTCAGGATGAATATCAAGAACGGCACTGCGCTTGGCATGGAAGCGAAGGGATATATGGATCAGGGACTGCTGGTGCCCGATGAACTGACGGTGAAGATCCTTCTCGACAGAGTGGCACAGGAAGATTGTAAAGACGGGTATGTCTTGGACGGCTTTCCGAGGACGATCCCCCAGGCGGAAGTGCTGGACAGGGAGCTGGACGGATTAAACGACAGGATCGATTTCGCGATCGACGTGGATGTGCCGGACGAGAATATCATCAGGAGAATGAGCGGCAGACGCGCATGTGTTTCCTGCGGCGCCACCTATCATATCGAATATATCAGGCCGAAGCAGGAAGGCATCTGTGACGACTGCGGACAGGAACTGGTGCTCCGGGATGATGACAGACCGGAGACGGTAGGAAAGCGTCTGAGCGTCTACCACGAACAGACACAGCCGCTGATCGATTTCTATCAGCAGAAGGGAATCCTGCGGACTGTGGACGGCACCAGGGAGATGGAAGAAGTGTTCGCCGAGATCAGGGCAATACTCGACTGAGGAGAGACAGGAGAAAGGCATTGGTAGCAAGATGGCTGTAACAATTAAATCTCCGCGTGAAATTGCCTGTATGCGGGAGGCCGGCCGGCTGCTGGCAGAGGTGCATGAGGAGCTTGGCAGGATCATCAGGCCGGGGATTTCTACGAAAGAGATCGACAGGATGTGCGAGAAGCTGATCAGAGAAAGAGGCTGTATACCTAACTTCCTGCATTATCAGGGATATCCCGCTTCTGTCTGTGTGTCGGTCAATGAGGAAGTGGTGCACGGCATTCCGCGGACGACGCATATCATACAGGAAGGCGATATCGTCAGTCTAGACACCGGTCTGATCTACAAAGGATATCATTCGGATGCGGCCAGGACCCATGCGGTGGGCAGGATCAGCCCGGCGGCACAGAGGCTTTTGGATGTGACGAAACAGAGTTTTTTCGAAGGAATCAGGATGGCGCGGGCCGGAAACAGGCTGTTCGATATCTCCAACGCGATCGACGCCTATGTGACGCCCTTCGGATACGGAATCGTAAGGGCTCTTGTGGGACACGGGATCGGCACCAGGCTGCATGAGGATCCGCCGATACCGAATTACGCACAGCGGCGCAGAGGCATGAAGCTGCGGCCGGGTATGACGCTGGCGATCGAACCGATGATCAACATGGGAACGGCCGAAGTGGACTGGCTGGACGACGAATGGACGGTGATCTCCAGAGACCATTCCCTGTCGGCGCATTACGAGAATACGGTGCTGATCACGGACGGAGAGCCGGAGATCCTGACGCTTGTCTGAAAAGAGATGAGCATGACCGTGGGAGGAAGCGGATGGATATGGAGTTTGGAATGCCGGGAATGCTGGCGGTGTCAAAGGCAGGACGGGACAGAGGCAGTCTGTATGTCATAATTGAGGAAGCAGGGGAATATGTATATTTAGCCGACGGCCGAAACAGAACCATAAGCAGGCCGAAGCGCAAGAACAGGAAGCATATTCAGATCATAAAGAAGATACGGATGGAAAAACCGCAGGACGGTTACAGAGATCTGGAAATCAAGAGGACAATCAAAAAATATCAGGAGGAAGCAAATGTCTAAAGCTGATGTAATCGAAATTGAAGGAAAAGTGATCGAGAAATTACCCAATACCATGTTTCAGGTGGAACTGGAAAACGGTCATGTCGTGCTGGCGCATATAAGCGGCAAGCTCCGGCAGAATTTTATCCGCATATTGCCGGGCGATCGTGTGACGCTGGAACTGTCACCCTACGATCTTTCCAAGGGCAGGATCATCTGGCGTGATAAGTAAGTTTATTTGAAAATAGCCTTGCCAAATAAAGGGTTTGATGCTATAATGTAAAACGGTCTTTTTTGAAAGGAGGGTTTGAGATGAAAGTCAGATCATCAGTAAAACCGATTTGCGAAAAATGCAAGATCATTAAAAGAAAAGGAAAGATCAGAGTGATCTGTGAAAATCCGAAACACAAACAGGTACAAGGTTAATCCCGAATATTGAACGTTTAATACGGGGTTCTTGCATGAGCGGCTGCAGCACCGTTTTTTTCGCGTGTGCGGATAGAAGGCGGTACTGATCATTATATAGATTAGATGGAAGAGCCTTTCGGAGATTACTTTTTGATACCAGCGAATGTGTTTGGATAGATCGGAGCGCCTGATCCGATTGGGTAGAACCTACCCCAGTCAATTAGTATCATGTATGAAAAGAAAATGGAGGAAACGTAAATGGCTCGTATTGCAGGTGTTGACTTACCTAGAGAGAAACGTGTGGAAATTGGCCTGACTTATATCTACGGTATCGGCAGAGTAAGCGCCAATAAGATTCTGGAGGCAGCGAATGTGAATCCGGACACCCGCGTCAGAGAACTGACTGACGATGAGGTAAAGAGACTTGCCGAGGTGATCGACAAAGATTACATGGTGGAAGGTGACTTGAGAAGAGAGATCGCTCTGAACATCAAGCGTCTTCAGGAGATCGGCTGCTACAGAGGTATCCGTCACAGGAAGGGACTTCCGGTTCGCGGACAGAAGACCAAGACGAATGCGAGAACGAGAAAAGGTCCTAAGAGAACAGTAGCAAACAAGAAGAAATAATAAGGCTTCAGGATCACAGTTGATCAGAGCTTATGAAGTCGTGTAGTAACTTATCGTAGAAAGAGAGAAAGTAGGTTAGTTTATTATGGCTAAAAAAGTTACCAAAAAAGTGACAAAAAAGCGTGTAAAGAAAAACGTTGAACGTGGACAGGCACATATCCAGTCTTCCTTTAACAATACGATCGTTACCCTGACAGATACAGAGGGTAATGCGTTGAGCTGGGCGAGTGCCGGTGGTCTTGGTTTTAGAGGTTCAAGGAAATCTACTCCCTATGCAGCACAGATGGCGGCAGAGACGGCTGCCAAGGCTGCTCTGATCCATGGATTGAAGACGGTGGACGTTATGGTCAAAGGTCCCGGTTCGGGCCGTGAGGCAGCGATCCGCGCACTGCAGGCATGTGGTCTGGAGGTAACAAGTATCCGCGACGTGACTCCCGTACCGCACAATGGATGCCGGCCGCCGAAGCGCCGCCGCGTATAACGAACTATAGTAAACGACAGGTTGAGCATGATGTAAGTTTACTATAAGAGAATTTCCGGGTTTGGAAGAAGGTGCCGTCCCGGGCAGCGGAACAGAGGCACTGTAAACAAAATTATAGCGAGAGGAGCCGAATAAAATGGCAGTAAACAGAGTACCGGTGTTAAAAAGATGCAGATCCCTTGATCTGGATCCCATATTTTTAGGATATGACAAGAAGTCCAACAGAACCTCGGCAAGAGCAGGCAGGAAGATCAGTGAGTACGGCCTGCAGCTGAGAGAGAAGCAGAAAGCTAAATTTATCTATGGCGTACTGGAGAAGCCTTTCAGAAATTATTACAAGAAGGCTGAGAGAATGAAGGGTATGACCGGTGAAAACCTTATGGTCATGCTGGAGAGCAGACTGGACAGCGTAGTGTTCAGAATGGGCTTCGCAAGAACAAGAAGAGAGGCAAGACAGATCGTCGGCCACAAGCATTTCCTGGTAAACGGAAAGCCGGTTCAGATTCCTTCCTATCTGATCAAGGCGGGCGATGTGATCGAAGTAAGAGAGAAAGCAAGATCCCTGCAGAGATATAAGGATATCTTCGAGGTGACAGGCGGCAGACTTGTTCCGGAGTGGATCGAAGTAGATCAGGAGGCAATGAAAGGAACAGTCAAATATCTTCCGACAAGAGAAATGATTGATGTTCCGGTTAACGAGATGCTTATCGTCGAGTTGTACTCCAAATAATAGCGTTGTTCGCAAAGGAGGGTATTTGCGTGTTTGATTTTGAGAGACCGAATATTGAGGTTGCAGAAATCTCAGAAGATAAGAAGTACGGTAAATTCGTAGTTGAGCCCTTAGAAAGAGGTTACGGAATTACGCTGGGTAATTCTCTTAGAAGAATTATGCTTTCTTCTTTGCCGGGTGCGGCAGTCAGCCAGGTTAAAATCGAAGGTGTATTACATGAATTCAGCTCCATTCCCGGCGTGAAGGAAGATGTTACTGAGATTATCATGAACATCAAGAGCCTTGCAATAAAGAATAGCAGCGATACCAATGAGCCTAAGACCGCGTACATCGAGTATGAAGGAGAGGGCGTTGTCAGAGCGTCAGATATTCAGGTTGATCAGGATGTCGAGATACTGAATCCGGATTTAGTGATTGCAACGTTAAGCGGTAAAGATACGAAACTGTATATGGAATTGACGATTACCAGAGGCAGAGGCTATGTGAGTTCTGAGCGCAACAAGACAGAAGACCTGCCGATCGGTGTGATCGCGGTGGATTCCATCTACACGCCTGTTGAGAGAGTTAATGTGACGGTAGAGAATACACGTGTCGGCCAGATCACGGACTTTGATAAGCTGACACTGGATGTCTACACCAACGGCACACTGGAACCCGATGAGGCAGTCAGTCTTGCGGCCAAGGTACTGAGCGAACATCTGAATCTTTTCATCGATCTGTCTGAGAATGCCAAGACCGCAGAGGTTATGGTAGAGAAAGAGGACGATGAGAAAGAGAAAGTGCTGGAGATGAGCATCGACGAGCTGGAGCTTTCAGTGCGTTCTTATAACTGTTTGAAGAGAGCCGGTATCAATACGGTGGAAGAGCTGACAAACAAGACTTCCGAAGATATGATGAAGGTCCGTAATCTGGGCCGCAAGTCGCTGGAGGAAGTGTTGGCGAAGTTAAAAGAATTGGGCCTGCAGTTAAACCCCAGCGATGAGGTTTAAAGAGAAGCCCGATCCAACATAGAAGGCACAGAGGGTAAGTCCAAAGAGCGCCTCTGCGTCTGCTCATGAATGGAAACCATCAATGCATTCGGTAAGTAAGTCCAAAGCGCGTGGCCGGATGTACACCATGACGCGGGAGTAGATTCCCTGAAGAGAACTCCCCAGTGAGAAAGGAGCCTGTTATGGCAAAATACAGAAAACTCGGCAGAACATCTGACCAGAGAAAAGCATTACTCAGAAGTCAGGTAACGGCACTTTTATACAACGGAAAGATCGTTACCACGGAAGCGAGAGCGAAGGAAGTCCGCAAGATTGCAGAGGGACTGATCGCGATGGCTGTCAAAGAGAAGGACAATTTTGAGAACGTCAAGGTTACCGCCAAGGTACCCCGCAAGGATAAGGACGGCAAGAGAGTCAAGGAAGTGGTAGACGGCAGGAAGGTTACCGTGTACGACAGCGTGGAGAAAGAGATCAAGAAGGATATGCCTTCCAGACTGCATGCCAGAAGACAGATGCTTAAGGTTTTATATCCTGTTACGGAAGTGCCTTCCACACCGGCAGGCAGGAAGAGAGGCACCAGGGAAGTAGATCTGGTCGCAAAACTCTTCGACGAGTATGGAGCTAAATATGCAAGCCGCAACGGCGGTTATACAAGGATCATCAAGATCGGACCCCGTAAGGGAGACGCAGCAATGGAAGTTGTTCTTGAGCTGGTATAAAGACGAGATGAAAACACAGGCAGGCCCCGCAGTTTTGCGGGGCTTCTTTGTATCATGCATTTGGCCTGTTCCAAATCGCTTTCGGCGAAGGGAAACCAACTGTTACGAAATGGAAGTAAATTTTTCAAATTTAGGGATGGATTTTATCTGTAAATATGCTACAATAGATATAGCTTTTTGACTAATAAGGGGCATTGGAGGAACAAGAAGATGAAACTAAAACAGAAAATCTTATTGATCGCACTGATTCCGCTGCTGATACTCGGCGTGGCGATTACAGTGGTCAGCAATAAGAAGATCAACGATGCAATGAAAGTGACCATTTCGGACGGTCTGCGCGGAACAGCGACGGCTGTACGATCTACCTTCAGAAAGATGAACAGTGAGCCATACACTCTGAACGAGAACAACGAACTGGTCAAGGGAGATTTTAATATTTCCCAACAGGTAGATCTGGCGGACGATATCAAGGAAGTATCGGATATTGACGTTTCAATTTATTTCGGCGATACCAGATATATGACTTCGGCCAAGGATGCGAGCGGCCAGAGAGTTCTGGGTACATTGTCGGATACTACGGTAAAGGATAATGTACTGGGACAGGGCAAAGAGTATTTTACTGACAACGTACAGGTATCCGGCCAGCAGTATTTCGGTTATTATATTCCTTTGTTTGACTTTGAGACGGGTGAGACAGTCGGTATGGTCTTTGCCGGTATGCAGAAGGAGATCGTTGATTCGCAGATCAGACAGATTACCATGATCATCGTTGCTCTGGCTGTTGTACTTATGATCTTCTGTGCAGTGCTCATTTTTATGATCGTCGGCAAGATGTCGAAGAGACTGAGTATAGGCGTGAACGCTCTGGAAGAGGTGGCACAGGGCAAACTCAACTTCAAGTTTGATGATGATTCCCTGCGGCAGACAGACGAAGTCGGCGAGATCTGCAGGGCGATCAAGAAGCTGGAAGAGAACCTGTCGGATATCATTAAGAACGTGATTTCAGGAAGCAAGGAGCTTCTGGAAGCATCCGATAATCTGCGCAACAGAACGAGCATAACAAGCGAGCATGTTGAGCAGATGGAGAAGGCGGTCAATGAGATCGCAATTGGCGCCGGTTCCCAGGCTGAGGAGACACAGAGCGCGACAGAGAATATCATCCTGATGGGTAATATGATCGAGGAGGCAGCCGGTGAGCTGGATAACCTGAATCACAAGGCACGGAATCTGAAGGCAGGCGGTGAGGCTGTTATGGATGTAATCCGTGAACTTCAGGAGAGCAATGCCAAGACAGGTGAATCTATTGATATCATTTATGAACAGACGAATGTTACCAATGAGTCTGCACAGAAGATCAAAGAAGCGACAGCGCTTATTACCAATATAGCAGAAGAGACGAATCTGCTTTCCCTGAATGCTTCCATCGAGGCGGCACGTGCGGGCGAGCAGGGTCGTGGTTTCGCAGTTGTTGCGGCACAGATACAGAAACTGGCAGAGCAGTCTAACGAATCGGCAAGACAGATCGAGAGGATCATCCTTTCCCTGATCGAGGATTCTGACAAGTCCGTTATCACGATGAATGAAGTAAAAGAGATAATGGAACAGCAGAGCCAGAACGTAATGAAGACCAATGAGCAGGTTGCACAGCTGGTTGAGGAAGTAGAGCAGTCTATCGGTGTGATCGACGAAGTATCTGCCAAGACCGCCAAGACCAATGAAGCGAGAAGCAGTGTTGTTGATACCGTACAGAACCTGTCGGCGATCGCCGAGGAGAATGCGGCAAGTACAGAGGAGACATCCGCATCCGTAACAGAGATCAGCGGCATCATCAATGAAATCGCAGATGAGGCTCATGAGTTGAAGACCATCTCTAATCAGATGGATGAGACGATGTCGATGTTCGTATTATAATTACATCGTAGTTTGTGAATTGCATAACATAACGAAGGAGTACGCAGATGATGCGTACTCCTTTTTTAAATTACCATTTCCTGATCCGGAAATTTGATCTTATAGTTAACGACATTAGAAATTTCGTTTACTATAACTTCAAAGGACAATCTGAAAGTGCTGATAATCTTTTGAGGAGTTCCAGTTGCCGCCCCAGGTAAAGCCGTGTGCGGTAAAAAGCCTGTAGCAAAGGTCGTTCTCATCAATCTTATAAGGAAAACTCCGGGAGCGGTCGGCATAGATCTCACTGCCTTTGGGGGAGATATAAGTCTCGCCCTGTGTGGGCCTGTTGAAGACCACATAGGGATTGTAAAACGGGTTGATGTCAATGGCACAGCCAAGCGCATGTTTGGAGAGGCTGTCGGTGCCGTCCACCACCCTGTAGTTGAAACAGGAGGTGTTGTTATCTTCCATGGACAGGGTGTCGTCCCCGCCGTATTCGTCGATGAGGCGGATTCGTTCGATCCGGTAGTCATTCAGATAAAGCTCATAGAAGATCTCCACCATGTCCTGAGCGATGGCCTTATTGCAGATCAGCTCTCCGGTCTGCGTCTCTCCGTTAAAATCAACATACAGAAGTCCCACATAGTGCAGATCCTCATAGGGGACGGTACATCCGCTCTCAGGATATGAGATGCCGGTGATCCGTTCCTTGACTTCATCGCTCAATGGTTCGTAGTAGAAACCGTCCTGATAGGTAGTGCGTTCCGGGTTCATGCTCATTTCTTCCTTCTCCCAATCCGATTGCCGTGTCTGCGGGTCCGTGCCGACGCCAGAACCCGCAGCAGACTCTTCTGAGGTATTGTATGCAGACGGCATGTCCGGTGTTTCGGGAGCGTTTGGGTCAGCGGCAGATTTCTGTATCTGCGGATTGCCTGTGTCAGCGGCGGGTTTCTGTGTCAGCGGATTGCCTGTGCCGGCGGAGGAATCTGTTGCCGGCGGACTGTCAGCGGCAGTGGAAGACTCGGAAGCAGGCGGAGCGTCAGAAGTGCCCGTCAGTTCGGTGTCAGGCGGCTCCTCGGTTTCTGAGCGGCCGTAGGCCAGTTCGGGATTGTTGTCGGCGTAATCCTGCAGCGTTTCTGCACCGGTCAGATATTGTGCGAAAAAAGCGCACAGCAGAACGAAGAGCAGGAGGAATACAAAGGTTCCTGAGATTTTTTGGACTTTATGTGAAATTGTTCTTTTTTGCATGAATACTGTGCTCCTTGTGTAGTATATTGATCGCCCGCAGGCGAGAATCTGGATGTCTGAAACCGAAAAGTTATCGGCCAGTCATATAAAGTATACCACAAATGAAACTCTTGTGCTTTCAAATATTTTCTAGTAAAATAGGACATAAAGTTGTGTCATGACAGGGAAAATGATCGCTTCCGGTAAGAGGAGAGATGGTATAGATGGGTATTATAAAGGCGGATAAGCTGGTTTTTGAGTATATCAGACGTGATGAAGAGGGAAATGTTGAGGGGATCACCCGCGCAGTGGATGAAGTGGATCTGGATGTGCAGCAGGGTGATTTTATTGCGGTTCTGGGGCATAACGGCTCCGGGAAGTCTACGCTGGCGAAACATATCAATGCTATTTTGTATCCGACTGAGGGCACCGTGTGGGTGGACGGGATGGATACGAAGGATGAAAAGGATCTGTGGAACATCAGGCAGGAAGCAGGGATGGTCTTTCAGAATCCGGACAATCAGATCATCGGTCAGGTAGTGGAGGAGGATGTCGGATTCGGACCGGAGAATATGGGGATTCCTACAGAGGAGATCTGGGCGCGGGTGGAAGAGAGCCTGAAAGCGGTAGGTATGTATAAGTACCGCAAGTTTTCCCCAAACAAACTGTCCGGGGGACAGAAGCAGAGAGTTTCCATCGCCGGCGTGATCGCCATGCATCCCAAATGCATCATACTGGATGAGCCGACGGCGATGCTCGATCCCAACGGGCGTAAGGAAGTGGTGCGTGCGGTGCGTGCGCTCAATGATGTAGAAGGGATCACAGTCCTTTTAATCACCCATTATATGGAGGAGATCATTCATGCCGATAAAGTGTTCGTCATGGATAAGGGCAGGATCGCGATGCAGGGCACGCCGCGGGAGATCTTTTCCAGAGTGGAGCATCTAAAGCATCTGCGTCTGGATGTGCCGCAGGTGACTCTGCTGGCTCATGAGCTTAAGAAAAGCGGTGTCGGATTGCCGGACGGCATTCTGACGGTGGAGGAACTGACACAGGAACTGATGCGCTTATATCATGTGTAGAAGCGTCCGGGTTGCGAGACGGTGTGTCGGTATCGGCACGATTTCGGTCTGCCGGTGTGCAGACTGTGAGAAAGGCTTGGTTGTGGAATGTCGATCATATTAGATCATGTTAATTACGTGTACGGCGGCGATACTGCGCTTGCGGTACATGCATTGAAGGATATCAATCTGGTGATACCGGACGGCCAGTTTATCGGGCTGATCGGGCATACAGGTTCAGGAAAGTCCACGCTGGTGCAGCATTTGAACGGGCTGATCAAGCCTACCGGCGGCAGCATCTATTTTAACGGTGAGGATATCCATGCAGACGACTATGACAAAAAGAAGCTGCGCAGCAAGGTAGGACTGGTGTTTCAGTATCCGGAACATCAGCTGTTTGAAATTGATGTGTTTTCCGATGTCTGTTTCGGCCCCAGGAATCTGGGGCTGTCCAGACAGGAGACGGAGCTGCGGGCGTATGCGGCCTTGAAACAGGTAGGACTGGAGGATGATTATTTCTATCAGTCGCCTTTTGACCTCTCAGGCGGACAGAAGCGCCGGGTGGCGATTGCCGGGGTGCTGGCCATGAAACCGGATATACTCGTACTGGATGAGCCAACGGCGGGTCTGGATCCCAAGGGAAGAGACGAGATCCTGGATCAGATCGCAAAGTTGAAAGAAGAAACGGGTATCACCGTTATTCTGGTGTCCCACAGTATGGAAGATGTGGCGAAATATGTGGAACGCATTATTGTCATGAACCAGGGCGCGGTCATGTATGACGATGTGCCGCGGGAAGTCTTCAAGCATTACCGGGAGCTGGAAGAGGTAGGGCTGGCGGCACCGCAGGTAACTTATATCATGCAGGCGCTTCATAAGAATGGGATGCCCGTACAGACGGATGTCACGACGATCGCGGAGGCGAAGGACGAGATCCTGCGTGTGCTTGACGGACAGATGCGTGTGACAGAGCAGATGCAGGATTTGGGTGCCATGTGACGTGCCGGGATGATAATGATAAAAAAGCGGGAGCAGGAAGGAATCGAATATGTTACGAGACATTACATTGGGCCAGTATTATCAGACGGAATCCGTCATTCATAAACTGGACCCGCGTGTGAAGCTGATAGCGACAATATGCTTCATCATCTCTCTTTTTGTGGTAAAAAGCTGGATCGGTTATGCAGTGGCAGCCGTTTTTCTGGCGGTGGTGATCAGGCTGTCCCATGTGCCGTTTAAATACATGGTAAAAGGCATGAGAGCGATCGTGTTCATCATGTTGATCACGGTGGTATTTAACCTGTTTCTGACGCCGGGAGAGGTGCTTGTTACGGTGTGGAAGATAAAGATTACAAGGGAGGGCCTGCAGCAGGCGGTGACGATGGCAGTGCGGTTATCTTTCCTGATCGTGGGTTCTTCGGTCATGACGCTGACGACCACGCCCAACAGCCTTACAGATGCGATGGAGAGGCTGATGAAACCGCTTAAGGTCTTTAAGGTGCCTGTACATGAGGTGGCGATGATGATGTCCATCGCCCTGCGATTTATCCCGATTCTGCTGGAGGAGACGGATAAGATCATGAAGGCGCAGATTGCCCGCGGTGCGGATTTCGAGAGCGGTAATCTGATCAAGAAGGCGAAGGCTATGGTGCCGCTTCTTGTGCCGCTGTTCATATCGGCGTTCCGCAGGGCCAATGATCTTGCGATGGCGATGGAAGCCAGATGCTACCGGGGCGGCGAACACAGGACGAAGATGAAGCCCTTAAAATATGCGGCCAGGGACAGAATGGCGTATGGTGTGCTGGCGGCTTATTTTGCTGTCTGCATCGTGATCAGGATTTATCTGTAATATCGCAAAAAGTAAGGAAAGCGTAAGTAAAGTATAGTAAACGACATAACAAATTTCTGTTTCCGGCTCTTGCAGAAGCCATATACGGTAGCTACTGCAAGTCCGAAAACGAAATTTCTAATGTCGTTAACTATAGAATAAGAAAAATTTAAAGAAAAAGGCTTTGTATATGAAAAGAGTTATGTTAACCGTGGCATATGACGGGACAAATTACTGCGGATGGCAGGTACAACCGAATGAGGAGACGATAGAAGGCATCTTAAACAGATGCCTTTCTGAGCTTCTGGGGGAAGCCGTGGCAGTGACAGGGGCAAGCCGGACTGATTCCGGAGTCCATGCGCTGGGCAACGTGGCGGTTTTTGACACGGACAGCCCTATTCCGGCGGATAAGATATCCTATGCACTGAACCGCAGATTGCCGGAAGATATTAAGATACAGCGGTCAGAGGAAGTAGACAGCACGTTCCATCCGCGCCACACGGCGAGCCGTAAGACCTATGAGTATCGAATCTACAGCGCGCCTTTTCCCATGCCGGTACGCAGACTTTATACGTATTTTACTTATGTGCCTATGGACGTGGAACGGATGCGGCAGGCGGCGGCCTGTCTTGTCGGAACCCATGACTTCAAGAGCTTCTGCAGTGTCGGCGCACAGGTGGAGACGACGGTGCGTCAGATTGATTCACTTGAAATAGAAGAAGAGGGACGGGAGATCGTGATCCGGGTGACCGGGCGGGGATTTCTTTATAATATGGTGAGGATCATCGCCGGAACCTTGATGGAGGCAGGAAGAGGACACAGGGAGCCGGAGGATGTGGAGAAGATCCTGCAGGCAAGGGAGCGGCAGGCTGCGGGGCCTACGGCCCCGGCCTGCGGGCTTACGCTGGTGCGGATTGATTATCTGGATTAGGTATGCTTTTGTTACAATTTCAGCCTGTATTTTCTGAAAAAAACGGAAAATTCTCTTGCTAAATACAGGGAAATATGGTATCATAGCATTCGTTGAAGTTACTTGTGAGAGAGCAAGAGCAGAATGCTATGAATATCAGGCTCCATGGTCAAGCGGTTAAGACATCGCCCTTTCACGGCGGTAACACGGGTTCGATTCCCGTTGGAGTCAGTTAAGTTTCATGGACCTTTAGCTCAGTTGGTTAGAGCAACCGGCTCATAACCGGTCGGTCCTGGGTTCGAGTCCCCGAAGGTCCATTTGCTCGTTCTTTAAATTTTATATGGTAGTGTTTGGCCCGGTGGCTCAGCTGGTTAGAGCGCCGCCCTGTCACGGCGGAGGTCGTGGGTTCGAATCCCATCCGGGTCGTCATCTGAAGAACGCGTCAAAGACGCGTTTTGTCAGGTAATAAGCATTCGGATATATGTCAGAATGCAGAGTCATACATGTTGCATGTATGGTTGGGTATATGCGGGTATGGTGGAATAGGCAGACACAAGAGACTTAAAATCTCTCGGGAGCAATCTCGTGCCGGTTCAAGTCCGGCTACCCGCATTTAAATGTTTTTATCACGTGATTATATGCCAATGAGGGCGGTAGTATCCGGAGATACTGCCGTTTTTGTGTTTTTAGAATGATTGGGGCAAAAAGCAGCAAAGGCTTTAAAAGGAGGGTATAGGCGGCTCTGATATGGTTATAATCAAAAAGGAAAAGAACATTTAGGAGAAGGAGGAATAAAGATGAGCCGGTTGCATGTAAGTTTTCGCAATCCCGGTGAGGTGGCAGATTTTGTCACTCGGGTGGAACGGTATCCCTATGCCATGGATTTGAGCAGGGGAAGCGTGGTAGTAGATGCCAAATCTCTGCTGGGAGTTATGATTCTAGGATTTAATCAAGTGATGAATCTGAATGTCTATGCTGAAGATTGCGGACAGTTGTTTCAGGATATTAAACCATATATTGCTGCTTAGAGGATCTCGGTGGGGAAGAGACTTTCTAATTGGTGATTTTGTTAGGTTTGGCAGAGAGCCCCCTTTCGGAGAGGATATCAGATATCTTCTTGAAAGGAGGGCTTTGCTTTTAGAAAAGATGGGGAAGAGAGAACGATGAATTCATTTAAATATTACGTACCGACAAAAGTTATTTTTGGAAAAGGAGCGGAAAAAGAAACGGGAAAACAGATAAAAGCGCAAAAGGGAAAACGGGTGCTGATTCATTATGGCAGCGGAAGCGTGGTGCGATCGGGTTTGCTAAAGCGCGTGGAGGAATCTCTGGAAGCAGCTGGTATTTTCTATGTGGAGTTAGGTGGTGTGGTGCCGAATCCCAGGTTGTCTTTGGTGTATGAGGGGATAGCTTTGGCAAAAAGCAAAAATATTGATTTCCTATTAGCAGTCGGCGGGGGCAGTGTCATTGATTCGGCGAAAGCGATTGCTTATGGGGCGGCCAATGAGGGAGACGTTTGGGATTTTTATGATGGTAGGCGTCGGGCTTCTGGCTGTCTGCCGGTTGGTGCAGTGGTGACGATTGCTGCGGCTGGAAGTGAGATGAGTAACAGTTCAGTCATCACCAAAGAGGAAGGAAACAGCAAGCGCAGTTACAACAGTGGACTGGGCCGGCCTTGTTTTGCGATTATGAATCCAGAATTGACGCTTACTGTGCCGGATTATCAGACAGCTTGTGGCTGCACAGATATTTTGATACATACCATGGAGCATTATTTTACGAATGGCGGAAGTATGGAAATCACAGATCATATGGCAGAGGCTTTGATGAGGACCGTGATAGAGAATGCACGAATTCTGAAAGCAGATCCCGGTAATTATGAAGCAAGGGCAGAAGTGATGTGGGCGGGGAGTTTGTCCAATAATGGCTTGACCGGCTGTGGGAACGATGGTGGTGATTTTTCCTGTCATATGCTGGAACATGAAATTGGCGGAATGTATGATGTGGCGCATGGCGCGGGCCTAGCAGCAATTTGGGGAAGCTGGGCAAGGTATGTCTATCAAAATTGTCTTCCACGGTTTTATCGTTTTGCCGTGAAAGTGATGGGAGTGCCGGAAGAAGGCTCAGAAGAAGCGATAGCCCTAAAAGGAATTGAGGCGATGGAAGATTTTTATCATGAGATTCATATGCCAATATCTTTGCCGGAATTGGGGATTTTTCCTACAAAAGAAGAGCTAAAGGAGCTGGCGCATAACTGTAGTGTGGCAACCGGTGGCAGCAGAGGATCGGCGAGAGTACTGTATGAAAAGGATATGTTAGAGATCTATCGGATGGCGGTACAGAGATAAGGATTTTGTGTTAAGAGAGCATAGATGATTTCAGGAGGAGAGATAACGTGTACAAAATAGTTTCCCGGTTGTTAATATATGGAGATATGCCAAAAGATACCATACTGATGGATCTGGCGGATATTGTGCGGAGAATGGACGATGGGAGTCAAAAGAAGGAAGAGCTGCTGACTCGGGCATTTACCCAGCTTAAGCATTTGCTACAGGTGGCGACGGATTATGGATTTGACAAGAATCTGTGGCATAATTATCTGACCTTTTTGTTGATTACCAGTGAAAATCCTTTTAGTATTACCTGCGAGAAGGTGGGGGCCAATGAGGGCAGCGTGAATTATTTTGCCAAGGGTGATTTTCGGGTGTTTAAGGAGTTGTTTGATTATGATTTTGGTAGATTGGAAGAATTTTTGGGAGTGGATTGCTTTACTCGGATTTCGAATTATCAGGCGATAGGAAAAAAAGAACTGATGTATAATAAAAACGTCAGCGAAAAGGTTCAGGCATTGAGTATGAAACTGGAGCAGGCAGGAGACGAGGAAGAATTCTTTGATTGCGTGACTGGCTTTTATAAGGCTTATGGGGTGGGGATGTTTGGACTTAATAAGGCATTTCGGATTTGTACGGATGGAAGGGACGAGGTAATGTTTCATCCGATTAATAATATGGATACCGTGATGTTAGAGGATCTGGTGGGGTATGAGCGGCAAAAGCAGAAGCTGATTGACAATACAACGGCTTTTGTCCAGGGGAAAAAGGCAAATAATGTGTTGCTGTTTGGAGACAGCGGGACCGGGAAATCTACCAGCATCAAGGCAATTGTCAATGAATTTTATCCTCAGGGACTGCGGATGATTGAGATCTATAAGCATCAGTTTAAAGATTTATCAACCGTGATTGCACGAATTAAGAATCGAAATTATAAATTTATTATCTATATGGATGATCTTTCTTTTGAAGAGTTCGAGGTCGAGTATAAGTTTTTGAAAGCAGTGATTGAGGGGGGCGTGGAGACACGGCCGGATAATATCCTGATCTATGCCACCTCGAATCGGCGGCATCTGATCAAGGAAAACTGGAGCGATCGGGATGACATGGAGCATAATAATGGAATGCATCGCTCGGATACGATGGAGGAGAAGTTATCGCTGGTAAACCGGTTTGGGGTGACAATCTGCTATTCAAAGCCTTCTCAAAAGGAGTATTTCCACATTGTGACAGAACTGTCGAGACGAGCAGGAATCAAGATGGAGGAGAAAGAACTGTGTGCAAAGGCGAATCAGTGGGAGCTGAGCCATGGAGGAATTTCAGGAAGGACTGCACAGCAGTTTGTGAATTATTTGCTAGGAAAAATGAATTAAGAATCAGAATAATCATAAATTTGTGATGAAATCTTCCTTGAAGGGCTCGATGAGAACTGCTAAAATATTTGGTATTAATTATGGAAATAACGAATGAGAGACGAATCGGTTCTGAGAGGAGCAAGGGAGGATATCGGATTGGTTTGATGAAAATGGGGGATGGCAGTCATAAATAGTGGCCATAGACAGATTTCACAAAGAAAAGTTTATGAAATTAGTAAAAACGCAGAAAACAAATGGAATAGTCAGGGAAATCAAAAACTAGATTGACTTTAAGTCTTGCTCCTGTTATAATCAATAACAATTACGGATGGTGATTGCAAAAGCAAGCCAAACCTATATACAGAGATATGTTTGAAAAGTAGATTTTTCAAATGCATCTATGTATATGGGTTTTTTTGTTTTTAGAAAGAAAGGCAAAGATTCTCTGTCGTGGGAAGAATGAAAGAGCAAAATGGTTGGCAAAAAGGGGGAAGGAATGCGGATATCTAAAATTCTGAACAATAATGCAGCAGTGGTCAGGGATAATTTGGGTCAGGAAAAAATCGTGATGGGAAGAGGGATCTGCTTTAAGAAAAAAACGGGGGAAGAGATAGAGGGAGCTGTAGTTGATAAGGTGTTTTCCCTTTCAACAGCGGATGTTAGCAGCAAGTTTCAGAGACTGGTTCAGGATATGCCGATGGAACATATGGTCATAGGAGAAGAAATTATTGCTGAGGCGAAGCGGCAACTGGGACGGGAACTGAATGATATGGTTTATATTTCGCTGATTGATCATGTACATACTTCCATCATGCGTTTTTTAGATGGAGTGACAGTAAAAAATGTACTTTTATGGGATATTCGAAGATTTTACCGGGAGGAATATCGGATCGGCTTGTGGGCGCTGAAGAAGATTGAAAAGGAGTCTGGCGTACAGCTTCCAGAAGATGAAGCCGGATTTATTGCTCTTCATCTGGCTAATGCCCAGATGGATCAGGCAGTCATGCATAATATGTATGAAATTACGCGTGTCATGCAGGAGGTCAGTAATATTGTAAAATATTTTTTTCGAGTGGATTTTGATGAGGAGAATGTATATTATTATCGTTTTATCACACATTTGAAATTTTTTGCCAAACGATTGGTGGAACATAGTCTTTATCCAGAATCAGAAGATGATGATTTGTGGACGGTGATTAAGAAAAAGTATCCAGAGGCATATCGATGTGTAGAAAAGATAGGGCAGTTTACAGAAAAAAAGTATCATTATCAATTGTCAAAGGAGGAACAGCTTTATTTGTCAATTCATATTGAGAGGGTAGTGAGTAAGACCAGACGTTGAGCGACAGTAAAATATTCGATATGTCAGGGTGGTGACATTCGGTTGGCCAAACCTTCATAAACGTTGTATTTTAGTTTATGGCTGAAATACAACATGATAAAAAGCTGCAAAGCAGCAAAAGGTAAAAATTGCAGTAGTACAAAAAATTATGGAGGAAAAAGACATGGGAAAGTATCAAAAGCTGGCAGAAGAGATAGTCAGTAATGTAGGAGGCAGGGAAAATATAGTCAGCCTGACTCATTGTATCACCAGACTTCGTTTCAAACTGAAGGACGAGTCCAGGGCGAAGGACGAGATACTCAAAAGTATGGATGGGGTGGTCACCGTAATGAAAAGCGGCGGTCAATATCAAGTGGTAATTGGTAATCATGTACCAGAGGTGTATGCCGATGTTCTGCCATTGATTGGCGGAGAAGAATGCAAAAAAGATGAGGACGATGGGGCGAAAGGAAATTTGTTTAATCAGGCAATTGATGCGATATCAGGCATTTTTCAGCCGATTTTGGGGATTATGGCGGCTTGTGGTATGGTCAAAGGTCTGAATGCTTTGTTTGTTGCCATAGGATTATATTCGGATATTTGTGGCGGTTATTTGCTGTTGAATGCCATCGGTGATGGTCTGTTTTATTTTTTGCCTCTGTTTCTAGGTTATACGGCTTCCAAAAAGTTTGGATTAAAGCCGATGGTAGGTTTGGTGATTGGTGCGATTATGTGCTATCCGGCAATACAGGGGAGTGCGCTTTCAGCAGGAGGGGAGGCTCTGTACACGCTTTTTGGTGGTACTATGTTTGAAGCGGCAGTTTACACAGATTTTTTTGGAATTCCGCTGATTGCTATGGATTATACGGGAACCGTGATTCCTGTTATTTTTGTAGTGTATTTTGCGGCAAAATGTGAAAAATTTTTTAGCAGTTGGGTGCCGGATTTGGTGAAATTCTTTTTTGTACCAATGCTGACCCTGTTTGTAGCGATTCCAGTTGGATTTCTGGTAATTGGGCCAGTAGCGGTTTTTGGTTCGACAATAATCGCTGAAGCGGTAATGACAGTGCGCGATTTCAGCCCTTTGGCAGCAGGTGTGATTGTGGGATTGACATGGCAGATTTTGGTGATTTTCGGGTTGCACTGGGGATTTATTCCTGTATATATTAACAATATCATGACGAATGGATATGATAATGTGATGATGCCGTTTTTTGCCTGTACGTTTGCGACGTCGGCAGTGGTGCTGGCTATCTTTTTCAAGACCAAGAACCGTCAGTTAAAAGAAATGGCGCTGCCGAACTTTATTTCTGGTATTTTCGGAGTTACAGAGCCGGCAATTTATGGAATATTATTACCTTTAAAACAGCCGTTTATCATCAGCTGCATTGCTGGTGGAATTGGCGGGGGCTTTTATGGGGCATTTAATTTTCGAAAATTTATGATGGGTGGCATGGGGATTTTTGAGTTTCCGGCAATGATTGAGCCGG
>ERZ808046.288-NODE-288-length-57552-cov-5.706272_pt1 | contig 57552 bp, 50 predicted proteins | sample MGYA00380196_ERZ808046 | MGnify/ENA primary metagenome ERZ808046 (study PRJEB31490, sample SAMN06133421) | mouse gut metagenome | isolation source: Z6_2 | host: mice | place: China: Chengdu | collected 2015-05 ... | reverse complement strand
AACACTTCACCATTTGTGGCTAAATAATCAAATAAACTTAACTTTTCAGGATAGATGTATTCGACTAAGCTCAGATCTTTAGCACTCAATTCCCCCTTTAAAAAAGCATCGATCTTGGCTGAAAAATTCTTATCCAGTTGTTCTTTTGTTTCTTTAGATAAATTAGTAGAGGCTTTTTTAACAGCTTCATCTAAAGCTGACGCTGCTTTTTCCAAACGTTCCTTATCAAAAATAAGGTCAGTCGCTGGTAAGATCTGCACTTGTTCAATGTTTTTCAAACTACGCTGATCGGCCACATCAAAAGTCCGCAACGAATCTAACTGAGTATCAAAAAAATCGGCCCGAAGCGGATCTGACATATCTAAAGGAAAAATATCTAAGATCGATCCTCGTAGTGCAAAGTCGCCTGGCCGTTCAACTTGCTTTTGCCGCGTATAACCCATTTGGCCTAACAACTGCACCAGGTCTGCTAATTCATAGTCTTGGCCAACGACCAACTTTAACTGACTCTTTTGCCAAAGTTCAACTGGGGGTAAAAAGCGCCGTAACCCTGACATCGAAGTCACGATCAGCTTTTTTTCCTGCTTGGCTAAAGCTTCCAGTGCTAAAACACGTTGCGCTTTGAATTCAGGTGAACTCGTTGCCATTTCTGATGCTAGCATCTCTTCGACTGGAAACAACAAGACATCAGCTGGATCTAAGAGGTTTTCAAGATCATCGGCTAACTGTTGGGCTCGATACAAGTCATCACATACGATCAACTTTGGACCTGCATTTTCTAGGAACAACTCAGCTAAAAAAAGCGTCTTGGCCGAGCCAGTCAGCCCTGTGATCAAATGACGTCCTGCTTCTTTTTGTGACCATTCTTTGACTTCTGGAAGACTATGAAAAGCTTCCTTTAGTTTCATCTTCATGGTGTATCCTTTCTTACTTGTTACGGTTGAATTTATTCATCACTTGCGCAAAATCATCAGTCTTGACCCACTCTTCTAACGCCGCTACTGCATCAGCTGCTCCTAGATCAAAATTTTCTCGTTGTTCTGGAGTGAAGCGGCCTAAGACCCAATCAACGACTTTAGTTTGTTTAGGATGATCGATCCCCACACGTAAGCGGTCAAATTGTTGAGTACCTAAATGAGCGATCAGACTCTTGATCCCGTTATGCCCACCAGCTGAACCCTTTTGGCGCAACCGTAATCGACCACAATCAAGATCCATATCATCATAAACGATGATCACATCATCAAGGTCTAAGTCATAATAATCTACGATCTGACGAACTGCGCGTCCCGATTCATTCATATAGGTAGTCGGTTTAGCCAATATGACTTTTTGACCCCCGACCATACCGTCAGCTAGTTGCGCATCAAATTTTTCCTTATTGAAGGAAAGACCATTCGCATCTGCAAAGCGATCAACGATCATAAAGCCTGTATTATGACGGGTATTTTCATATTGACGACCAATATTACCTAATCCTACGATCAATTTCATCTTTAAATTCAAAACCTTTCACATATAAAAAAATTTACATTACCAAAAAAAATGCACACTGTTTAAACCGTACTTAGGCACAGTTAAGCGTACATCTAGCATGGAAGCGCCTAAAAAGCCGCTTCCAACAATTGATTTAATTTCACTAAGTATACCACACTTTGCGATTTCTACTGAAAAAAACTTACAAACTCTTGAAATCTTTACGCCATTTACTGAAAAACGTGTTATACTTATGGAGTATCAATTAAGTTACTTAAGAAAGGATGAATTACTGTGTCAAAAACACAAAATCATCAAAAAGTTATTTTAGTCGGTGACGGTGCTGTTGGTTCTAGCTATGCTTACGCTATGGCTTTACAAGGTATCGCTGAAGAATTTGGTATCGTGGATGTTGTTAAAGAACGTACAGAAGGTGACGCTCTTGACTTGATCGATGCTACAGGTTACACATATCCTAAGAAGATCTACTCTGCAGAATACTCTGACTGCAAAGATGCAGACTTAGTTGTTATCACTGCAGGTGCTCCTCAAAAGCCTGGTGAAACTCGCCTTGACCTTGTTAACAAGAACTTACGCATCTTGTCTTCTATCGTTAAGCCTATCGTTGATTCTGGCTTCCAAGGTGTCTTCTTAGTTGCTGCTAACCCAGTTGATATCTTGACATACGCTACATGGAAGTTCTCTGGCTTCCCAACAGAACGCGTTTTAGGTTCAGGTACATCCTTGGATACAGCACGTCTTCGTGTTGCCATGGCTGACCTTACGGGTATCAAAGACCCACGTTCTATGCACGCATACATCATGGGTGAACACGGTGACTCCGAATTTGCTGCTTACTCATCAGCAACGATCGGTGGGGTTCCATTCTTAGATTGGGCTAAAGCTAACAACGTTTCCCAAGAAACACTTGATAAGATGGAAGACGATGTCCGCAACAAAGCTTACGAGATCATCAACCGCAAAGGTGCTACATTCTACGGTGTTGCTGCTGCGCTTGCTCGTATCTCAAAAGCTATCTTACGTGACGAAGATACAGTCTTACCTGTTTCAGCTTACTTAGATGGCCAATATGGCTTGAATGATATCTACATCGGTACACCAGCCGTTGTTAATGCTGAAGGTATCAAGCAAGTTGTTGAAGTTCCTTTGAACGAAAAAGAATTGAAACAAATGCAAGAATCTGCTAAGACTTTGAAAGAAGTTCTTGCAGACGGCTTGAAGAGTTTAGAAGACTAAGCTCTTTTATTCCTAAACAGTCAGGGTTTGACCTTGACTGTTTTTTTATATACTCAATAAACTGTGGTAAACTAAGACTAGAAAGGTGGGCGTGCAAATGTTTAAGACTCAAATAAATGCTGATGTCCCGATCAATGAAGGCTCGGGTCAGATCGTCACGGAATTACCTTTTGTTCCCCATAAAGGTGACTTTATCATGGTCGGCGATGAACAAACGCAATGGGAAGTTGTCAGTAGCACCTTTATCGTGCATGATAAGTTCCATCCTAAAAAAGATTTTGTCGATCTCGTCGTGAAAGTAAAACAAGTTTGATTTTTTTGAGGCTGGTCTTGACCAGCCTTTTTGCTTGAACTTGAACATTTTGCAAAATTTTGTACATTTATTCAATTTTTAGCTTCCATTATTTGTTTTTTGTGTTATTATGTATTAGGATATTATGAAAACAAAATGAAAGCCGAGGAGATATTTATGCTACTGAAAACATTGATCAAGCCTAAAAAAGATCTCGTTACAGTTAAAGAAGATATCACACTGGAAGAAGCTCTAACAGTGCTCGAAGATTCCGGTTATCGTTGTGTACCGATCTTGGATGAAACTGGTAAGATCTTCCGGGGAAATATCTATAAGATGCATATTTACCGCCACAAATCTCGTGGAGGTGATATGAGCCTACCCGTGACCCATTTGTTAAAGAACGCTAACAAGTTTATTCCAATCGATTCAGCCTTCTTTAATGTGTTTTTCTCGATCAAGGATCTTCCATATATCACGGTTTTAGATGAAAACAATTTCTTCTATGGCATCTTGACCCATACGCGTTTGTTAGATATGTTGACCCAGTCTTGGAACTTCAATGTTGGTAGCTATGTTTTGACTGTTGTCTCCTCAGGTGAACGCGGAGATCTAGTCGATATGGCCAAGATCATCACTAAATACACTTCGATCGCAAGCTGTATCACACTTGATGTGCAACAAGGCGAATTAGTCCGCCGCACACTATTCACCCTCCCATCTGACGTTTCACATGAGAAATTAGAACGGATCGTGGCGAGTTTAGAGCGTAAGAATTTCAAAGTTCCTGAAATCGAAGACTTACAAGCTTAACATCTTTATCCCCCTACTTATCATCAAGTGGGGGGATATTTCTTATCGCTAAAGTTATGTAACAACTTACAGTGAGTATGTTAAAATGTTTATAACTATACCTCTTAACGAAAGGAATGAGCCATATTGGCCGAAAAACTTTATACGACTCAAGAGCTTGCCGATAATATCAGTGTCAGTCGGTCAACGATCTACCGCTTTTTAAAAGTCAATCAGATCCAACCAGTTGAAATAAATGGACGCTCTAAACTTTACAGCAAAGACACCTTAAAACAAGCAAGGCGCGAATTACTTTTACCAAGTACTAACAAAAAAACTATCCTTGCAACTGAAGCTAAACACCTTGATCAATTACAACAACAGCTCGAATTGATCAACGAACAGTTACGGGAAAAAGACCGCCAGATCGCAGAGTTACACCAACTGATCGATCATCAACAAAAATTGACCCTTTCTGCCACTAAACAGTTAAATGATCTGTTAGCCTTACAAGAGACCGATCCTGATGCCATCAAGATCGCGGCGGCTGAAGTTCAACGCCAATTGCCCGAAAATAGCCAAGCCCAACAGATCTTATATCCGACCCAAGGTGTCAGCTATAAAACGACTAATGCGATCAGCACTGAAGAAAAAAAACCTAAAAAACGCGGCTTCTTTAGCTGGTTTAGACGAAACAAGCGCAGTTAGGCATGAAACAAAAGAAAACTTTTTTAGCACTTATCGCTTCATTTAATCTTGCTGCTAACTACGCTCATCCGATCACCCCTGCTTATTTCAAGCTCCTCGGACTCGATAGTGCCATGTTTGGCTATGCGTTTTCCGTGATGTCTTTGGGGATGTTTCTTGGCTCACCTTTCTTTGGAAAATTAGCTGAGAGTTTTCGCTCTAAAGTCTTAATGGCTTGGGGATGCTTAGGTTACGCATTAGCCCAAGTCCTCTTTGCGATCGGACGCACCCCAGCACTTATCTTATGGGGGCGTTTATTGACGGGATTTGCCTGCGGAGCCTTTTTTGTTGGTGCTTTGAATTATATCGCCAATACTTCTACCACTAAAGAACGAGGAGCTAACTTGACTTTAAATGCTGCCGTTCAAACAGTTTTTGGCGCTTTAGGCTACTTTGTCGGCGGAATGCTTGGGACATATGATCTTTATTGGGCCTTTGCGCTACAGATCGGGCAACTTTTTTTCACAGGTGTTGCCTTTTATCTACTCTTAGGTCCAGATCTTACTGTCCAAAAAACCCCAGATATCAAAGAAGCAGTCCGCAGTTTGAACTTTTTTAGTAGTTTTTCAACTAAGGATACTCAGCTCTCACAGTCACTTTGGATCTTATTAGGCGTTTCAGCTCTGACCTTTTTAGGCTATACTTCCTTTGATCAAAGTTTCAATTATTACTTAAAAGACGTCTTTGATCTTGCAACGAGCTATAATGGTAGCTTTAAGGGAGCGGTCGGCTTGATCTCACTTGTAGCTACGATGACGTTAGGAATGTATTTGGTCAAACAAACTGACCTCAACAAAAGTACGACTTATATTTTATTCATCTGTGCTTTCTTTATGGGAGCAGTTTGCTTGGCACCCGGGTTGACCAGCTTTTTTGCCTTAAATTTGATCTTTTACGGTTTTTATGCCATCAGTGTGCCGATGGTCCAAGATCTGATCACCAAACAAGCTACGCCAACAACACAAGGAACTGTTCTTGGTTTTTACCAAGCTTCACAATCATTTGGTCGGATCATCGGAGCCTTTATCGCTGGTCTTTTATATGACGTCAATGTTTTAGGCCCATTTATTCTAGGTAGTCTTGCTTTTCTAATTGCAGCTATCGGTGTTAAAATATATCAAAAATAGCAGTATGTCCATGGCTGGGCACACTGCTATCTTATTATTAAGAGGTGTTATTATGATCCGTGAAATCAATCACGACCCTAAATTCTTAAGTCAAAAAGCTGTTTTAGCTACTCCAAAAGACGATCAGATCGTCACTGACTTGCTCGATACTTTGCAAGCTAATCAAGCCCGGTGTGTGGGGATGGCAGCCAACATGATCGGTGAAAATAAACAGATCATCGTTTGTCAGATGGGACCACTCGCTTTCCCCATGTTAAATCCTAAGATCATCAAAAAAGCGCGTCCTTATACAACAACAGAAGGCTGTCTTTCACTTACAACGACAACAGAAACGACGCGCTATGATCTGATCACAGTCCAATACTTTGATCGGAACTTTGTCAAACAAAAACAAGAATTCCAAGGCTTCATCGCACAGATCATCCAACATGAGATCGACCATCTAAATGGGATCTTGATCTAGTTTTGGCTTAGTCTTTAGCTGAAAAGATCGGAAATTCATTTGAATCACCATTTGCCCCATTGCTATAGCTAACTTTAATTTAGGTTTGGGGGCTGAAACTGTTAAATACTTAGTCTACCTATCTCTTTGTATACTAGAAAGGAAATTCACATATGATCACGATCGGTGCTACTACTTGGAGCGAACACAAAGCTTTGATCACAGAAGACCGCCCTGTCACACTAGCAGAGTATGCGGCAAATTTTCCGGTTGTTGAAGTCGATACTTTCTTCTATGGGATCCCCCGAATAAGTACCGTTAAAAATTGGCAAGCTCAAGTCCCACCAGCATTTCATTTTGTTGTTAAAGCTCATCGCTCAATGACAGGTCATAGCGATAAAAAAGCTAATTTGGCCGAATTAAAAGAGACTTTTGCCAACTTCAAGCTTGCGGTAGGACCACTGGTGGAAACTGGCCAATTAAAAACAGTCTTATTTCAATTTCCACCATATTTTATCCCCACCAAAAAAAGCATCAACTATCTGCGTCAGATCAGAGCCTGGTTGCCCGCGCTACCGCTATGCTTAGAATTTCGCAATCAAGCTTGGTATCAGCCTAACACGCTCCAGTCATTAGTCGCTTTTTGTCGCCAAGAGCGCTTTACTTTAACAGCAGCCGATGAACCACATCAAACTGAGGCTTCTGTGCCATTTTATCCAGTGGTAACGACGCCTGATCTGATGTTTTGGCGTTTACACGGCCGTAACCAACAAGGCTGGCTCAAAAAAGGCCCCAATTGGCGCAAAGAGCGAACTCTTTATCGCTACGATCACGCTGAACTTGAACAGTTCAAGCAAACTCTGGTCGGCCTGCAAAATGATGTCAAAGAGATCTGCATCATCTTTAACAATAATTCCGCAGGCGATGCAGTCCCTAACGCGCTCACCTTAAAGGAGCTATTGGGGATCGACTTTGATGGGCTAGGACCACCACCACCGACCCAATTGAATCTGATCTAACTAAAAAAAGATAGTCCCAACAAGGCTATCTTTTTTAGCATTTAACGTAATGTAAATCTACGATCCCGTTATAAGTCTTTGTTTGAAGTAATTTTAATTTTTGTGATGGAGCTACTTGATCAAACAGCCTGATCCCATCTCCCAAAACGATCGGCATGATAGACAGATAATACTCATCGATCAGATTACTTTGCAGTGCTTGTTTGACTAAATTAGCCCCGCCACATAACCAGATCTTTTTCCCCGCTTGTTGTTGCAAACGTTCGATCAACTCTGGTAACGCTTCTTTTACAAAACTTATCTCTGGTCGCGCTTTGATTTTTCGATGTGTCAGGACATAAGTTTTCATTCCTGAATACGGCCAATTATCCGGTGAAAGTTGCGTACTCACTTGTTCATAGGTCTTATATCCCATGATCACCGTATCGACTGCTTGGATAAACTCGCTATACACATCTAGCATCGGCTGCTCAGCCACTTGACTGCCTAACCAGTCAACACTTCCATTCTTATCTGCGATATATCCATCTAAACTTTGTGCAATAAATAAACTAACTTTGCGCAATTTAGCATTTCCTCGTTCTTTCACTCTATTTAAACGTGTTTTCAAAAAAGCGCCTAGTGGATAAGGTTCCCCTGCCCTGATGCTAAATTCTCATCACGGCTGGGGCACCTTATCCATACGGCGCTGTTCGCTTTTGCTCACACTCTATCTAAATATATCTTCTTTAGATCGGCTACCTGTGATTTGGTCAAGGCTAATTCGTTGTGTAAATAATTTTCTAACGAACCATATTCACGCTGCATCACGTGCAGCGCCGTTTCTAAATATGTGTCATTGACCGAGCCTAGTGCACGAAGATTAGTCAAATAGATCTCTTGACCTGTCTTTGGTAATTGGCGCTTGGCTAATTGCTTTGCTTGCCAAGGGGCTAAATACTTGTTTGAAGCTAAGTAATCACGCCTGATCGTTGCTTCATCGACCCCTAGTGCCGTCAAAAGATAGACTGCCCCCATTCCTGTACGATCCTTTCCCGCTGAACAATGGAAAAGTACCGAACGACCTTCATCACTATTTTCTAACAAGACATCAAAGAAATGCCGATACGCTTTCTTTGCACTATCAGCCAATACGATATCATGGTAAGCTCGTAACATATTGTTGAACCCAGCCTGAGGATCGGTGAAAAATTGCTTTGCTCGCTGATCTTTAGCTGTACTCTTAGTCTCATCTTCTGGAAATACCGGTGCAAAATGGTAAGTTGCACCCGTTGGAACTTTATCTGGTGCATTTTCTTGTTCTTCTGATGAACGGAAGTCTACATCATGACGCAAACCATACTCCGCTAAAAAATTTACATCTTTAGGCGATAAATTACCTAAAGATGCAGCGCGGATCACCTTATTTGCCTTTATCTGATGTCCATCTTTAGTCCGATAGCCACCCAGATCTCTAAAATTAACGCCCTGCTCTAGTGGTAATAAAACTGGCATGCTCTCACCTTCCTAATTGTCTTTACTGCCACTATACTTTTGTTTTTGTTTTATTTCAATCTTTGTGCCTTTTTTCTCGTTCCTTACGCAAAACTTCTAACACCCACCGCATCGAGTAGCCATAACGTCGTGCTAACTCACTTGCATTTTCACCGTTGTACTCAGCGACGATCTTTTGTGCCACTTTTTTAGGATCATAGAGTCGCATCGGAAACGTATATGATAATCCCCGGTAAGTTTCATGGAGCTTATAGGCATTCTCCAACCCGATCAGGTCGGCTAACTCCTGATAAAATTCATTTAATAATTCTTTATCTACTTCATCTGTCATTTTGTTATCCTCACTTTATTTTTCCTCGCAAATTACAAAATAGTTTTCATTTGACATCTTCTATTATCTAGGGTTACATAGACATATATTGTCATTTAAAAAAGAAGGTGTTTTTTATGTCATCTAGCGCAACTCGCTTACTAGATATCTATCACAAATTGCTCAATGGAGCCGCGATCACCAAAGAAGAATTTGCCCAAAAATATGAAGTCGCTCCCCGCACGATCCAGCGTGATTTAGCCGATATCCGACTCTTCTTAGAAGAATACCGCCCTGATGCAAAACTACAATACAATCGCAGTACTAAAAGCTCTTATCTAGCAGGGCAAAATAATACATTGGGCAAAGCTGAGACCTTGGCCTTATGTAAGATCCTCCTTGCCAGCCGTGCTTTTACGAAAAAAGAAACTGATCATCTTTTAGGAGCTCTAAACGATAACTTGCCCCCAGCTGAACAAAAAGAATTGAACTGGATCATCAAAAATGAACAGAGTAATTATGTTGAACTCCAACATACCAAAGCACTACTTCAGATATTGTGGGAATTTTCCAACTATATCGTTAAACATCGGCTCTTAAACATTGTATATACTAGACAAGATAAAAAACAAGTAACACACACTATTTTGCCAAAAGCGATAATTTTTTCAAATTATTACTTTTACGTTGTTTCATACAGCCAAAATGCCGAGCAAGATCTCTTTTTCCGTCTAGATCGGATCATCGACTACACTCCGCTCGATAAAAAAGCGGGGCACTCACAAAATTTACGCTATGAAGATGGAAAATTACGCCAAAACATCCAATTCATGACCCCAGGTGATCTGCTCACGATCACTTTTGAATTCTCTGGGACCGTCGAAGCAGCCTTAGATCGTTTTCCTAACTCCAAAGTTATTAAAAAATTAGCCGATTCTGTTGTGATCGAAGCTGAAACGATCGATCAAGGTGCGATGATGTGGCTTTTAAGTCAAGGTAAACGCGTCAAAGTCTTAAGCCCTGACAACTTTAAAGCTAAAATGAAACAAGAGCTAAAAGAGATGTTACAAAATTATACTTCCTAACAAAAAGAGCCTGGAAATCTAGGCTCTTTTTTGATCACTGAATTTAAAATAGACTTGCGCCAACAATTCGGCTAAGAAAAAGCCCATCGCTAAAGCTCCAGCGATCATCCCGGCTTCTACTAAAAAGCGTAATGCCAATTCATCATTTTTAAAAGCAAAATAGTAGACTGCCCGATAAGCTTGCCCCCCGGGAACTAATGGCACTAAACTCGGGACATTGAATAAGATCATCGGCTTTTGCTTGATACGGGCTGCGATCACCGAACAAATACCGATCACGACCGCCGCAACGAGATTGGCTAAGACCATTCCCGTGTGACCAAGATATAAGAATTTATATGTCATCCACCCCAAAACACCGATCAAGCCACAGACGTTCAAAGCTGAACGCGGAATATTCAAGGTGACCGCAAAGCCGACCGTAGCTAGATAACTGAAAATAACGTGAATCACGATCGTTGTTAGATCCATCTTGATTTTCCTTTCTAAAAGAAGCGTAAAACACAAGCAATACCCATCCCGATCGCAACCGCAGTCAACAAGGCTTCAGTTGCCCGGGCGATCCCACTTAAGATGTGCCCCGCTAATAGATCACGTACCGCATTGGTCAACGGAACGCCTGGGACTAGGGGCATGACGCTTCCGATGATCACGATACTATAATTTTTAGCCAAACCATATTTGACACTCAAAACAGCTAAAGCCCCGATCGCTAAAGCAGCCACAAACTCACTAGCAAATTTGACTTTAAACCGCGTGTTGACTACATGGAACAAATAATAACCTAAAGCACTGATCACAAAGGTTGGCAAAAAATCTTGCCACGAACCGTTGTACATGATCTCCAATGTCGCACCAACAACACCAGCAGCTAACACCAACCACTGTAACTTAAAATCCGGGGTCGTCTGATCAAGTGTAGTCAGATAAGCATAGACTTCTTTTAAAGTTTTGGCCTTAGCTTGATAAGCCCGTGAGATATCATTGACCCGAGCGATCCGCTCAAGATCGATCCGACGCTTTTCGATCGCAATGACCTGTGCATTTGCTCCCTTGATCGACATCATGATCCCCGTCGTCGTTTCAAAGATATCGGGTTCAGTTACACCTGAATTTTTAGCGATCCGCTTTAAAGTGTCATCGATCCGGGCCATATCAGCTCCATTTTCGATCATGATCTTCCCCGCTAACAGCGTCGTTTCGATAATTAGATCCTTGTCTTCCATGATTTCCCCCTAATTTACTTAATTACATTATATAGCTATCATTTTAACATTTTAGTTCCAAAAATTACGATCATTTGCTACCATGATTCGTTATAAATGCCTAAAAATATTAACATTTAATTACACAAAACATAATTTTATATTAAAAACATATATATTTAACTAAGAATTTATGCTATATTTAGCTTAATCTAAAAAAGGGAAGTGACTTGTATGAGATACACTAATGAAGAAAAGCGCCGGTATAAATTATATAAAGCTAAGAAAAGATGGGTCAGTGCTGCGATCATTACCGCTTCGGGGGCGTTCTTATTCTTAGGGACACCAAGTGCCTTAGCCGATGAAGCCGTTACGGCTGAAGTAACGACCACAGCCCAAAATGAGCACCAGCTCCAGGGAACGACCCAAACACAGCCTGAAGCTAAACTAAACACACAGACACCAGCCACTGAGAGCTCAACTGATGCTACGCAGACACCGACTACTGTAACTACAGCTGATGCTACGCAGGCACCGACCACTGAAACACCAGCCCCAACGACTCAAGCCGACCATGATAAGGGGAATGTAACTGGAGCTTGGGAGCAGGGCTATCGCGGTCAAGGGATGGTCGTAGCTGTTATTGACTCTGGAGCTGATACGACGCATAAAGATTTTCAGCAAGCTCCAACAGAACCTAAGCTCTCACAAACTGAGGCCCAAGCCAAGATCAATGAACTCGGCTATGGGAGTTATGCATCTGAAAAATTCCCGTTCGTCTATAACTATGCTTCAAAAAGCAATGACTGGATCAAAGATGATGGCCCTGGCGCTTCCCAACACGGGCAACACGTGGCTGGGATCATCGGGGCTGATGGTCAGCCAAATGGAGATGAAAAATATGCTGTTGGGGTCGCACCTGAAAGTCAACTTTTAGCTTTACGAGTCTTTAACGATCAATTTGCCGACGAAAATCCTGACGATATCGCCCAAGCTATTTACGATGCTGTCAATTTAGGGGCTAATGTTATCCAAATGTCGCTAGGCCAAGGAGTCGCTGCCTCAGATCTAAATGATGTCGAACAAAAAGCGGTCCAATATGCGATCGACCATGGTGTCTTTGTTTCGATCTCAGCTTCAAATAACGGCCATGCCGGCAGTATCGAAACTTCAGCGATCCAGTACTCACCAGGTGGGGCAACCGGCGCTTTTGAACCATTTTCAAGTAGCACAGTCGCCAATCCTGGCGCTTCACGCAATGCTTTGACAGTTGCTGCCGAAAACTCTGGGCAAGGCGCTGCTGCTAACATGGCCGACTTTTCTTCTTGGGGACCAATGCAAGATTTTACTTTAAAACCAGATATCTCCGCTCCTGGGGTCAAGATCGTTTCAACTGGAAATGATAATGGCTATAAGACTATGAGTGGAACTTCGATGGCAGGACCATTTGCTGCGGGCTCAGCTGCCTTAGTGATGCAAAAATTACAAAAGGAGACTTCCCTCAAAAATGCTGAACTTGTCCAAGCTACTAAAGCTTTATTGATGAACACCTCACAACCATTATTAGATGCGATCTCAGGTGTAGTGGTCTCACCCCGACGCCAAGGTGCTGGTCAGATCAATGTTGGCGCTGCTGTTGCCTCACCTGTTTATATCACGGCTGATGATGGGACAAGTTCACTTTCCTTGCGCCAACTTACAGAAAGCACGAAATTCAACTTGACTTTTACCAACTTGAGTAACAGCGATCAGACTTATACTTTCGATGACCTCGGTGGTGGTTTTACCGAAAAACGCGATGACTTTACTGGCTATTATTACGAAGAACAATTGCCTGGGGCTCGCGTAAATGGTGCTAATAAAGTCGTAGTCAAAGCTGGGCAAACATTGACAGTTCCGTATACTTTAGATCTAACTGAACTTACGCCTGGTCAATTAGTTGAAGGATGGCTCCGCTTTACTGGTGATAACGGACAAAGCACCTTAGTCGTACCTTTCCTTGGCTACTTTGGGGATATGACTAGTGAAGATGTTTTAGACAAAAAAGCTAATGATGCTACAAACGTTTACGGTGGTAACTACTTTGTCAACGAACACAATTATCCACGTGGGATCGCTGATGAAGAATCGTTGAAGAAATTAGTCAACTTAGATGGTGACTACAACTGGCAACAAGTGGCTAAACTCTATCAAGATGGTAAAGTTGCTTTCTCACCAAATAATGACAAAAAAAGTGATCTCTTAAAACCAGTTGCCTTTGTCAAACAAAACCTGCAAGACTTAAAAGTTGTCGTTTTCGACCAAAATGGTAAAGTTGTTCGCGTCGTTGCCGATGAAAAAGGCTTAGATAAGTCATTTTATCAATCCGGTCGCAACCAAGATGTGAGTTTATCAGTCTCCATGCGAAATGATCCAAATACCTTTGATTGGGACGGAATGGTCTATAATGACAAGACAGGTAAATTTGAAGTCGCTTCTGACGGACAATATACTTACCGCTTTGTTGCCACCCTCTATAATGATGGCCAAAAGAAAGTCCAAACAGCTGATTATCCAGTCATTATCGATACAACGGCTCCAACGATCAGCAACTATAAATTAACGCTCAATACTGCTGAAAATAGACCAAGTGGCCAGTTGAGCTTTGATTTTTCTGATACTGGGGCAGGCTTTACTGACTATTCCTATGCTGTCGTTTTGATCAATGGTAAGCTCTTTGGGCACAAACTAAATGAAGGTACTTCAAAATTCACCGATGACACAAAGCTAAGTGGGACAGCCAACTTTGAATTGAGCCCCGAAGAACTAGCAGCTTTTACTGCAGCTCAAAACCAAGTTACGGTCATGGTCACTGATACTGCCGATAATGTAGGTCTCTTTACCAGTGAAGTTGCAGGTGTGGCGTCTGCTTCCCAAACGGTCAATGTTTGGAATGCCGTTGATGGACTAGGTTTTGATAAAGATAGCAACTTCTATGATGCTAAAACTAACACCTATACTCTAGTTGGTGGGACGATCCGACCATTTTATTACAACGGTCAGTTAGTTGAAGCCAAAGCTGACTCAACTTACAGCTTAAATGTCAATGCTGACGTCAAAAAGGTCGTCTTTACTTCTGATCAAGCTGGTAAAGATGTCCTATTGACACTAAACACAACCACGCCCAAAGCTGCCTTTGCTTGGCAAAAAGCGCACACGACTGAACAAAACTTTGGGATCGACTTAGATACCGTCACAACTAATGATCCAGAACACATCTTTGTCTATGCTGCTGTAACTGCCGGTAATGGGGTCAAAGCCTTTGCACGTGATTACTTCACCGGGGACGTCTATGAAGCAAATGTCAAAGATGGCTTAGCAACTTTTGAAGTCAAAGTCAAAAATGCCAATCGCCGGACTGTCTTATTGGGCTGGACTGAAGTAGCGGGACCGACCTTTAATGTGGTCCAAACTACAGCTTCTGATAATGCTTATCTCGGAGTCGATGCACGTCCAAGTAACCAACCACAGCGTTATAACTTCGCTAATGTGGCTGAATTGCAAACTGATCTAGTCCAAGAAAATGCTGATCCAACTACTTTAGGGGCTCCAGGTGCGCTACCAGGACATGCTTTGAGTGATCTAACGACCCGCAGCGAACCTAACCCAGATATCAGTTTTGACTACCTTGAAGATAATAACTACAACTGGATCGGAGCACAAGCGATCGCTGATGGCGTTTATAATCCTAAGAGCCAAACTTTCCATGTGACTGGTCAAGTGAGCCCAGATGTAGTGGAATTGATCATGTTAGGCAATAGCGCTAACGAACAAGATCCACAAAATCGCGTTTCATTCAACGAAGCTGGGAACTTTAGCTTTGAATTCAATATCAAACCGACACAACAACGTCCGCTTGCCTATATCTACACCACCAAAGATGGGCAAAAAACACGGGGAACGATTCAAGTCATCTTGGATACAGTCTTGCCAACACTGGAATTTGAAAATGTCGTTAACTATGACTTTGATGGTGAAAATTATTACGTTTACACTAACGAACCGCTCTTCACTATCAAGGGAACAGCCCACGATAATCTTGACGGTTACCGTTTCTTCTTTAACGGAGATAATGAATTTCGTGAATTCCACCATTCAGGTATCAACCACGGGGGCAATCCATACGCTCCTTACAGCTTTGAAAAAAGCTTTGCCTTAAATGATGATGCTGGTGAAACAAAACACGTCTATACTTTAGAGGTACTTGATGTGACTGGTAATCACACGACCAAAAAATTCTACGTCTACTACCAACCTAAGACAAACGTTACAGAAACCTTAGACGTTGAGCGAAACTATGTCGATATGTTTGTTGCACAGTATCCAGAAACGACCCTTTTGTTCTTTGATCCAAAAACGCAAAGCTTCAAAGAGCTCGCTTTAGCAGACTTCCATCCAGATGGCTCCTATAGCTTAGTCAATAAATACGGCAATGTGGTCGCTTTGATGAACGTTTATACAGCCGAACCTAAAGAAGAAGTGGGTGAAAATGAAAAAGAAATCGTAGAAGCACAAAAAGATCATCTCTCCTCTCAAAATGAGCAAGATACTACAAAAGCTCAAGAAAAGAAAACACAAGATACTGGTAGCTTTGGTAAAGAGCACACTACTGATTCTGACACAGAGCAAAAACAGGCTACATCAGCCGATAAACCAGTTGCTCCTGTGCTCCAAGATAAGGCCCAGCCATCTGTTACACCAACAACTACTGGTCTACCACAAACAGGTGAGACAAAACATCAAGCTTCTATCTTAGGTCTCTTAGCGCTAGGCTTAGCTAGTCTCTTTACTTTAGTTAACTTTGATCGTAAAAAAAGAAACTAAATAATCACTAATAACACAAAAATGCCACTCAGGATAGTTACTCTCCTTGAGTGGCATTTTTATGTGGTAAAGGTAGACCAGATCACTGCTTATCCAGTTACTTACTGTCATCTTTTAACATTAACATCGATCACTAACCACCTAAGACAACGACTATCGTGAATACACGTAGCGATAGATCTAACATCAGTAATTATATTTAGGTAAAAATATTAACATTTAATTACATAAAATATAAATTTATATTAAAAACAACTATTTTTTACCCCATGTTTATGCTATATTTAGCTTAATCTTAAAAATGGAGGAAACATGATGACAAAAATTGCAAAGACATTGTTGAGTTTGACACTTGGTCTGGCCTTATTTGGAACTTCTGCTCAAGCTAAACAAACTTTACGTTGGAGTGAACCATCCGAGATCCAGACCCTAGACCCTGCACTATCCGTTGATACCACCAGTTCTGAAATGATGCGTAACAGCTACGAAGGTCTATATCGTTTTGAAAATAACGGTCAGGTAAAAAAAGCCTTAGTCAAAAAAGAAACTCGCTCGGCAGATGGACTGACCTATACTTTTACCTTACAAAAAAATGCCAAATGGTCAAATGGCGATCGCGTAACTGCCAAAGATTTCGTTTACAGTTGGCAACGAGCCGTCGATCCTAATACTAAAGCTTCAAATGCCCAACTCTTTGACGGTATCAAAAATGCTGCTGCCATCATGGCTGGTAAAAAAGCCCCCACTGAACTGGGGGTAAGTGCTGTTTCTGATCATACCTTAAAAGTCGAACTTGAAAAACCACTACCTTACTTTCGTTCCCTAGTGGTAGCACCGATCTTTTCACCGCTCGATCAAAAAGCAGTCGAAAAATACGGTAAGGATTACGGCACTTCCGCTACTAAAACTGTTACTAACGGCCCCTTTAATGTCAAAGGATGGACTGGTTCAAATCAAAAATGGCAACTCGTCAAAAATAAACATTATTGGGATAAAAAACAAGTCAAACTTGATCAGATCGACTTTTTAGTGACTAAAAGTACAGCGACTTCGTACAATATGTTCCAAAGTGGGCAACTCGATAAAACAGATCTAAGTCAAGACCAAGCACGGCAATTGCGTACAAATAAAGAATTTATCGCCCGTAAGCAAGCCCGGATGCAGTATCTGCAGTTCAATACTCAAGATCCTTTACTTAAAAATCTCAATGTTCGTAAAGCACTGGCTTATGCGATCGATCGCAAGCAACTAGTCAACTCTATCCTAGCTGATGGTTCACTTCGCCCTAAGAGTTTTGTTCCTTACGACTTGATGACTTATAATGCTAAGGATTTCGCTAAAGTTTCAGGAACTAAAGCAAAAATAAGTTTTGATCGTAAAAAAGCCCAACACTATCTCAAATTGGGACTAAAAGAGTTAGGTAAAGATGAACTTGAGCTACAATTACTGGGAGACGATGATGATATCAGCAAAAAAGTCAACGAATATCTCCAATCCCAATTAGAAGAAAACCTCCCACACACCAAGGTCACTACACTAAATATCAACAAGAAAAGTCGGATCGAACGCATGAAAAAAGGTGAATTTGAGGTCGTCTTAACGGGCTGGGGGGCCGATTATCAAGACGCAACTAGTTTTTTGAATCTCTTACGCTCTGACAGTCCGTATAACTTTGGTAAGTGGCAAAACCCTGACTATGATAAACTTCTGACCAGCGCTAAAGAGCAGACTGGGCAAAAACGCTTTTTGACATTGCTAAAAGCCGATGAACTCTTGACAGCTGAACAAGCGGTCACTCCGCTTTATCAACCTGCCTTAGCAACACTTTTGAAAAAAGACGTCAAACATGTGATCTATGCTCCGATCGGTGGTTATAATTTTAAAAACGTCACTTTAAAATAGGGTACTAAAAAATACCTGATCAAATCTCGCAAAAAGAAATTTGGTCAGGTATTTTTGATTCAGCTGAGTAATTTTTCGAGCTCTAGCGCCTTATCTGCTCTCTTCTGGAAACCAAATGCTGATCTCTCTTTCAGCTTCACTTGGACTATCTGAAGTATGGATCACATTGCGCAGGTTCCCATCCGGCCACTCACGCCCAAAGTCTCCACGTACTGTCCCCCAATCAGCTTGACTTGGGTTAGTTGCCCCTGCCATCCGATGAATGATCGAAACGACATTCGTGCCCGTTACGATCACTCCTACGAGGGGACCTTCTTGCATATATGAGACTAGCTCCGGAAAAAATGGTGCATTGACCTTGTCTTCATAGTGCGCTTCAAGCTGCTCTTTGGTCGCTTGGATCACTTTTAAAGCTGTGATCTGATAACCTTTATGTTCGATCCGTGTGATGATATCCCCGATATGTTGTCCTTTGACACCATCTGGTTTAACTAAAACTAAAGTACGTTGTTCTGTCATAGAAATTCCTCCTATCCACAGATAGGATATCATTAATTAAGCGTAATTAATACTTTAATGTTTTTAGTAAAAAAGCTGCTTTTAGAATGCCTTGTTGATCACTGTTGAATGATCTGTGTTGTCATGATCGCCAAATGATTTTGGGCATTCGTGTTGGCGTTATCTTTTAACAATTCTGGTAAGATCATCTTCAAGAAATATTGCACACTTGCCATATCATTGAACTTCATGATCGCCTTTAAACTTGAGCGATAAATATCCATGTAAACAGGTTCGGGATTGCCCTTTTGGATCTCACCAAAGGATTCATACATCAAGTCGATCTTATCTGCGACCGACAAGATCTTGCCTTCTAAAGTATCGTCCTTACCTTCTGCAAATCTACGCTCATAGGCTTCGCGAAATTCGACTGGGATCTCCGTTTGGATGAAGTTTTCTGTCAACGACTCATCAACTTTGGCTAACATCGTCCGTAATTCGTTGGTCGCATACTTGACTGGAGTTTTGATATCACCGATAAAACGTTCCGTATAATCGTGATTAAGCGCCTTTTCATATAGTGAGCGCCAATCGACCGCATGCCCCGCTTGTTCTTCGATATCACCTAACATTTGCGCAGCTTGCGTCACTTTAAATGAGTGAGCTGCCACATTGTGTTCTTCAAATTTGAAATAACCTGGGGCTCGATTGATCATCTCAAGATCGCTCAAACTCTTTAAATATTCATGCATGCCCATGAAAAACACCTCCGTCTATATTTCATACTAGGATACACCGCATGCAACTTTTTTGCAAATATCTTATTCTTTTAGCTTATAATGATAGACTGCATAAGCGCATAGCGTGCTGAGTGCTAGAAAAACATTATACAGCTGAACAATTAGTCATAAGCTGAGCACTGATCATTTCACGGTCGAGCACGCATGCTTTATCTTAGACGGATTTCTTTGTTTTACCTACTCATTTCAACAAATAAAGCGTTGACAACCTTTACAGAAAACGTTATCATTATTTATGTGATCAAGCGTGTTACTGATTTTATCAGGCATTAGCTGTTGTTATAGGTAGATGGGGCCAGTGGCTCTTTTATCCTATTACAACAGCTTTTTGTTTTAAAAAGGAGGTGAAGTAGTGCGTTTTCTAAAAAGTTACAACAATAGCGTTGCTTTAGTGAAAAATGAGCAGGGCAAAGAAGAGATCGTCATCGGCAAAGGGATCGGTTTTGGCCTCAAAAAAGGGGATCAGATCGACCAAGAAAAGATCGAACGGCGCTTTATCACAGCAAAAGATCAAGAATCGATCATGCAGCTAAAGGATATCAGTACTAAGACTTTAGAACTTACGACCAAAGTCATCAAACTCGTCGAACCAAAACTAAATATCAAATTCAATGATTTTCAATATTTAGCTTTAGCCGATCATATCGACTTTGCCTTGACTCGCAGTGAAGACAAAGTCGATATGAATGCGACCAACACCCGCTGGGAAGTCCGCAATCTTTTTCCCGAAGAATACACAGTTGCTATAGACGCGATCACCGTGATCGAAAAGGCAACGGCGCAAAAACTACCAGCTAGTGAGTCGATCTTGATGACTTATCACTTTGTCAATGCAACTTCAGACGATGCTAAATTACAAGAAACGATCCAGATCACGCAATTGATCACTGAGATCATCAAGATTGTTTCTTACGAGTATCAATTAGAACTCGATCAGCAATCATTTAATTATAGTCGCTTCGTCTCGCATTTGCGGACCTTACTCGTTCGCTTGCTAAAAGATAAGCATCAAGAAGGCGAAAAACTCGATCCAGCTTTACTTCAACTGATGCAGGTCAAATACACGCGAGCTTATGAGACTGCCAAGCGCATCGCTATCTTACTCAACGCCAAAATGGGCTGGCAACTTGAAGCCGATGAATTGGTATATCTGACCTTGCATATTTTCCGCGTTACTTCACGTCAAGTAAATACTAACTAGACACTTATGGTGTGTTACTGATACGATCAGGCATGAACCCAAGGCGTTTTCAAATTAGGCTTTACAGCTTTCTTTGAGGACACTTGGGTTTTCTTATTATAAAGGAGGATTTTTAACATGGCTTACGAAGAATTAGCTAACTTCATTATTGAAAATGTTGGTGGCAAAGATAATGTTTCAAGTGTCGTTCACTGTGCAACTCGTTTACGGTTCAAATTAAAAGACGTTTCTAAGGCTAACGATGAAGCTTTAAAGCAAAATGATGGTGTTATCACGGTCGTCAAGTCTGGGGGACAATACCAAGTCGTGATCGGCAATCATGTTCCTGATGTCTATAATACTTTGGTCAAATTAGGAGGTTTTAACAGCAGTGCGCCTGTGGCTGATGATTATGTCGACAAACAAAACATGAGTCTACTCGACCGTTTCATCGATCTGATCTCAGGGATCTTCCAACCGATCTTAGGTCCGCTATGTGCTGCTGGGATGATCAAAGGGCTGACTGCCATGTGTGCTGCTTTTGGTTGGTTGAATACCACTTCTGGTACCTATCAAGTACTCTATGCGATCGGGGATGGATTCTTTTACTTTCTCCCGATCATCTTAGGCTTAACGGCAGCTAAGAAATTTGGCTTAGATCGATTCACTGCGATCGCGATCGGGGCAGCCATGACTTATCCTGCGATCATCGCAATGAGTAGCGAGCAAAAGACGCTTTATACGCTCTTTGAAGGAACATTTATCCAATCTGATATCCATGCAACCTTTCTTGGCTTGCCGATCATTGCGATCAATTACTCTTCGACCGTTATTCCGATCATCGTTGCCGTATGGTTTGCCGCTAAAGTTGAAAAATGGTGCAAGCAGTTCATCCCAACCGTAGTCAAAACGTTCTTAGTTCCATTTACCACCTTGCTTATCACCGTTCCGGTCACTTTCTTAGTCATCGGACCGCTAGCATCTTGGATCGGGGATCTATTAGCCGCGATCACTGAAGGCATCTACAACTTGAGCCCTATCTTAGCTGGCTTAGTGATGGGAGCCTTTTGGCAAGTCTTTGTTATCTTTGGTGTCCACTGGGGCTTTGTTGCCGTCGCCTTGGCTAATATCGCTGCACAAGGTTTCGATACTACGCTAAGTTTGACATTAGCGGCTTCTTTTGCCCAAACTGGGGTCGTTTTAGCGATCTTATTCCAAGCAAAAGATGCTAAAGTCAAAGGCCTGGCTTTTCCAGCTTTTATCTCAGGGATCTTCGGGGTCACGGAACCTGCGATCTATGGTTTGACTTTACCGCGTAAACGTCCCTTTATTTTAAGCTGTATCGCAGCTTCTATCGGTGGGGGTCTGATCGGTTTCTTTGGCACCAAATTCTTCATGATGGGTGGTCTCGGCATCTTCTCTATCCCAACTGCGATCTCACCTAAAAACGGTATGGACATGTCAGTTTATGGCTTGATCATCGCCATGGGAGTTTCCTTTATTCTTGGTTTTATCTTACAAATGCTCTTTGGACGTCAAAGTGTCCTTGAAGTGCAAGACCAAAAAACAGCTGAAACTGTAGCAAAGACAGCCAAAGAAGCCCAACAAGTCGCAACTCATAAAATTCTTAGTGAGTCTCCTGCTAGCTACAACGCTCCGACCACGCTAGCTAGTCCTTTGACTGGTAAAGCTGTAACTTTAGATAGTATCAGTGATCAAGTCTTTGCATCGGGGGCAATGGGACAAGGGATCGCTATCGAACCTAGCAACGGCGTCGTTTGTGCCCCAGCTGATGCCACGATCGCCCTTGTCTTTCCAACGGGACATGCGATCGGTCTAAATACCACTGCGGGAGCTGAGATCTTGATCCACATCGGGATGGATACCGTTCAACTAGATGGTAAATATTTTAAGACTCTAGTTACACAAGGTCAAAAAGTCAAAGCCGGTGAACCCCTCGTCAAATTTGACCTTGAACAGATCAAAAAAGCTGGCTTTAGCTTAACGACCCCGATCGTTGTTACCAATTCCAAGAATTACCATCAGATCGTTCCTGTCAAAACAGGTGCGATCAAGACTGGCGCTAAATTACTTGACTTAAAATAATTGAGGTGAAAAAAATGTATCAAACTGATTTTCCTAAAACATTTCCGCAAGATTTTCTCTGGGGTGGCGCAACAGCAGCTAACCAGATCGAAGGAGCATTTGACATTGACGGCAAAGGTCTAACAACAGCCGAGGTCGTCAAGAAAGCTACTGACCGCAAAACATTTACTATGAGTTCTGTAACTAAAGACAGCATCCAAGCAGCGATCGCTGACCCCGGCGTGGCTAACTATCCTAAGCGCCGCGGGATCGATTTTTATCATCATTACGAAGAAGACATCAAACTCTTCAGTGAAATGGGCTTTAAGGCATTTCGCCTCTCAATTGCTTGGGCTCGGATCTTTCCGACTGGTTTAGAAGAGACACCTAATGAAAAGGGCCTTGCATTTTACGATAAGGTATTTGCGACCTGTAAGAAATACAATATCGAACCAGTCGTCACGATCTCACACTATGAGATGCCCCTCGAACTTACCCTCAAATACAACGGTTGGGCTAGTCGTGAAGTGATCCAACATTTTACCCGCTACACAAAAGTTTTATTCGAACGCTACCGTGGGATCGTCAAATATTGGATGACTTTTAATGAGATCAATGCTGCTTCGATGGGCTTTGTTGGCACAGGTGCGATCGACGCTGAGCTAAGTGAAAAAGAAATGCTCAACTTACGCTATCAAGCCTTGCATCACCAATTCATCGCTAGCGCTCTAGCAGTCAAGCAACTCCATGAGCTTGACTCTAATGCCAAGATCGGTTGTATGCTAGCACGGATGCAAACTTATCCAGCTACCCCCGACCCTGCTGATGTCCGCGCAGCTCAAGCAAATGATCAATTCAATCTATTCTTTACCGATGTTCAAGTACGTGGTCAATATCCAAACTTCATGAATCGCTTCTTTAAAGAGCACGAGATCACCTTAGACTTTGCGCCAGAAGATACAACGATCTTAGCTGAAGGAAAAGTTGATTACCTAAGCTTTAGCTACTATATGTCAACGATCAGCTCTGCCAAAGATACAACTGATCAAGCTCTAGGAAATTTTGCTCTCGGACGACCTAATCCTTATCTTGCGACAAGTGATTGGGGCTGGCAGATCGATCCGATCGGACTTCGGATCGCTTTAAATGAGATGTGGGATCGTTATCAAGTACCACTTTTCATCGTGGAAAATGGGCTAGGTGCTCTTGATGAGCTCACTTCTGATGGCAAGATCCACGACGACTATCGGGTCAATTATCTACGCAAACATATCGAGCAGATGAAGTTAGCGATCGGTGATGGGGTCGAATTGATGGGATATACGACTTGGGGTCCGATCGATCTGATCAGTGCTTCAACTTCGGAAATGTCTAAGCGTTACGGTTTCATCTATGTCGATCAAGACGATGAGGGCAATGGTACCTTAAAACGGATCCGCAAAGATTCCTTTTATTGGTATCAACAAGTGATCGCATCAAACGGTGAAAAACTATAACAGTGCGTAAGAAATCGGGTAAGCTATACGCTAGGCTCAGATTTCTGAAGCACGACTACCACAGTGCAAAAAAATCGGATGTGTCATAGCTATATGCTAAGGCACTACCCGATTTTTTTGCACTGTTTTTATCTCAATTTACCGAAACGATCTCATAAATGGAATTATCGATCATCGTTTCTCCGTTTTGTTCATACGCACCCTCACCCTTGTGGATAAGTTTAACGGTTACCGTATGGCCTTGATAAGTAACTTGTTGATCACCTAAAGTTGCTTCACGATAAAAATCCTCAGGTGAAACGCTGGGATCACATATTCCTGCTTGGATCGCTAAATGATAATAAAAATCCATTCCATTAGGTAGGGTCTGTCCAACAACAGAATCCGACACTGGTTGCTCTTTTGTCACACCCTTTGTCACTGGAGCATGTGAAGCTACTGCTAGCCTTCTTTTTAGTTGTTTGACTAGTTTTATGGCTACTACTAGATCCTTGTTTGTCCTTAGTTTGGGGCAAACACCCTGTCATTAAGGGTAACGAGCAAACCAGTACGCCTAAAACACGTAACTGCTTTTTCATGTTATCACCTCATGGCCCTCTAAAGTTATTGTAATAGAGTATTGTATAGGTCCAGACCTAATTTATTCATGGCTACTTGTTCTTCATTGTTATCACCATTTTGGGTCAAGACAACGACAACAAAGGCACCTTTTTCATTTTCAATGATCGCTGCATCATTTAAGATCCCGTAATTTTGCATGATCCCAGTCTTGTTGTAGACCTTAGCTCCAGTTGGTAGGTCACGAACTAATTTATCATGATCACGGTTCTTATTTAAAATATCTAAGAATTCAGCACTGTCACTCTTACTGATCAATTTGTGGTTATAAACTTTCTTCAACAATTCACCCACATCAGCAGCTGACGTGATATTGTCGCGCCCAGCCTCAAGTGACTTAGTATCCATCATCTTACGTTGTAACTTAGTATCATGGGCCCCCATCTTTTCGATCTGTGCATTGACTTTATCGATCCCACCTAAAGCATCGATTATGATGTTAGCCGCTGTATTGTCACTTTCATCGATCATATAAGCTAATAATTCACGGTAAGTAAAGGTCTTGCCCGCTGGCATGTTTTGGATCACACCTGTCCCACCAACTTTATCAGCATTAGAAAGAGTATACGTATCATCTAAATTGATCGTACCGATCTTTTGTTGGGCATAGGCTGCTGCTAAAATAAAGAGTTTGATCACCGAAGCTGCACTTTGAGTTTGATTGTTCAATAAATAACTCGTATCTTCATTCATCGGTGCCACATAGACTGTTTTATCACCAGCGATCCCGCCGATATCATTAGCTACAAGTTCTTTGACTTTAGCTTCATCAAAGCTGGAGCTTGAACTCGAAGTTTCACTACTGCTAGAAGCAACACTACTGCTCTCTTTTTCAGTCGAACTTTTAGCCTTACTACTTTTAGCTACAGAAGTTGTTTCATTAGCTGGTTTATTGAGTGTATTGTAAGCAAAATACCCACCAACACCTAAAACAAGTAGCCCTGCAACTACCCCAATGATGATCCCAGCTGGATTACTTTTACGTTGGGGAACACCCGCATAAGGTCCTTGCGTCCGCGAATAGGTCGGTTCTGGCGCTGGCGCTTGTTTTGGGGCCGTGCCAGCAAAGGGCGCACCGCATTGGTCACAAAAATCATTTTTGATATCATTTGAGGCACCACAAGTTTGACAGATTTTTCCTAGCTTAGCGCTTGATACTTGAGTAGTTGGATCTGGCAAAGTTTCACCACAACTTTGGCAAAATTTTGAGCCAGTTGGATTAGTCGAATTACATTTTGGACACTTCACGTCTTAACATCCCTTCATTATCTCTAGTTTTTAGTAATATTCTAGCTAAAATCGGTCATTTTTAATAGGTATCTTATCCTTGAAATTTTCCTTAGTTTTTTCACTATTTTTAGCTACAAAATTGCTTTTCTTTGTCTAAGTGGAAAATTAGCGTTATCCTTAAAGTAACGTGAGGTTTAGCGCTTCACGATTTCAAGGGGGGCATTAATTATGAATGAAAAATTTAGTTCACACTATGATGTTGTCGGTAGTTTTTTACGACCAAGTAAATTAAAACATGCTAAAGAGGATTTAGCAAACGGTAAGATCGACCAAGATAATTACGATGAGATCTTGAAAAAAGAGATCAAACGTGTTGTTGAAAAACAAGCTAAACTTGGCTTAAAGGATGCAACCGATGGTGAATTTGGGCGCAGTTGGTGGCATTTAGATTTTCTTTGGGGCTTCAAGGGGGTCAAACGCTATGATTATCGCCAAAGTTATAAATTCCACGGGGAAAAGACCCGAACTGACAATGTTGAGTTGGGTGCCCATATCGAATATAATCCAGACCACCCCTTCTTTGAACAATTTAAGTATCTAAAGAGCATCGTTCCAAAAGGCGTTGTTGCTAAACAAACGATCCCTTCTCCAACACTTTTCTTTAGAGATGATCGCAGTAAAAATTACAAACTCTTCTATGCTAATTGGGAAGAATTTCTCAAGGGTTTAGCTCAAGCTTATAGTGAAACGATCAAGCATTTCTATGATCTAGGTTGTCGTTATTTACAATTAGATGATACGACCTGGGCCTTTTTGATCAGCAAGTTAAATGAAACAACGGGTGAAGAACGCGACAAATATTTAGCTTTAGCCAAAGATAGCGTCTTTGTCATCAATAAGATGCTTGAAAAAGTCCCAACCGATATGACCATCACGACCCACATTTGTCGGGGCAATTTCAAATCGACTTACCTATTCAGTGGTAGCTATGACGTGATCGCACCATACTTAAGTCTTTTGAACTATGATGAATTATTCTTAGAATACGATAATGAACGTTCCGGCAATTTTGATGCCTTAAAGCGGATCTGGAACGAGCGAAAAGACGTTAAGATCATTTTAGGCTTAGTGACCTCAAAATTCCCTGACCTAGAAGATCCAGCTAAGTTAAAGGCTAGAGTAGCTGAAGCAGCCAAGCTAGTACCCTTAGAAAATCTGGGGATCTCAACTCAATGTGGTTTTGCTTCAACAGAAGAAGGTAACGAATTGACCGAAGATGAACAATGGGCCAAGGTCAAATTAGTAGTCGAAACAGGTAAAGAGATCTGGTAGTGTATAAATAACTACTAGCAAAAACTCCCGCTCAAGGTGTGTTCTTGCATCTTGAGCGGGAGTTTATTTGCTTATCAAAGAGAGCATTATCTTTGATAAGCACTTTGGCCATCAACATAAGTTTCTTTGAGTTCTAAAGTTGGGCTGACTACCAAGAAATCAGCGTCACGGCCATTTTGGATACTGCCACAGACATCAGCGATCCCGGCACTCTTAGCTGGAAGCTCACTTGCCATTTCAAATGCTTCTGAAAGACTACATAGCCCCCAATCAACAAGGTTTTTGACTGCGGTAAATAGCTCTAAGACACTGCCAGCTAAACTGCCACCCTCTTTTAGGCGGGCCGCTCCATCTTTGACCTCGACCAAAAACTCGCCTAACATATACTCACCTTCAGGCATCCCGCCTGCTTGCATACAGTCAGTCACCAAAACGGTCTTTTCTTTTTTAGCCTTGAGCAACGCTGCGATCGCACCCAGATGAACATGATGTCCGTCACAGATCAACTCAGTATAAGCATCACTTGCAAAAGCAGCTCCGACCATTCCAGGTGCCCGATGATTTAGGCCACTCATCCCATTATACGTGTGAACAAAGATATCAGCGCCAGCATCAACAGCTGCCATCGCTTCTTTATAGGTAGCATTACTATGCCCTAAACAAACCTTGACCCCACTTTTGACAGCTTGCTTGGTAAATTCGAGCGCTCCTGGACGTTCGGGGGCAAGGGCGATCTTTTTGATCATTCCTTTTGCATAAGCTTGCAGGCTTTTAAGCTCAACAAGATCGGCATCGCGCATATACGCTGGGTTCTGTGCTCCTTTATGTTCCGTAGTAAAATAAGGTCCCTCAAGATATATCCCTTGGATCTTGGCACCTGATATTTCATGAGCTTTTTCACCTAGCAACTGACAAACCTGCGCTAACTTTTGTGGTGGTGCGGTCAAAGTCGTCGGCAGATAGGAAGTTACCCCACATGAAAGTAACCCCTGTGAGATCTCAGCTAAGCCTGCTGGATCGGCATCCATCACGTCATGTCCCGCATAGCCATGGATGTGCGTGTCAACTAAGCCCGGGGCAATGATCGCATCTTTTTTGTCGATGATCGTTGCAGCAAAAAGGTCGGTCTCTGGCGGTAGGTAACGGCCAAATTTACCATCCTTGATCTCTAGATAGCCTCCAGTTTTTACCCCACTTTTAGTTAAAAATGTCTGTGCTTTTATATAATAATGCATGTCATTTCGCCTTCTTTATTCAAATTCGTGGATCAAAACACCTTTAACGACACGATTAACGGTCCCGCTTGGCGATGGAGTATCGGGTGTGTTACCGATCTTAAGTGAAGTCAATAAAGCGATCACTTGGGCCACCATGATATCGGGCAAGGCTAAGTAGCCTTCTGGTAAGGTCTCACTTGGAGGATAATCGAAACGTTGGCCAGTAAATTCATGGCCACTCACTTGCCCAATGCTTACCGTCTGCAAAGCGATCTGATCGGCGTGAACTTCTTCTAACACATCAAGATCATATTTGCGGGTATACGGATCATTAGCTACAAGACCCAACACTAAAGTCTTTTCATTGATAAAGGATTTTGGCCCATGTCTAAAGCCCATCGAAGAATCAAAGACTGTTGCGATCTGACCATGAGTCAATTCCAAGATCTTCAATTGCGCTTCACGAGCTAGTCCACTCAACGGGCCCGAACCCAGGTAAACGATCCGCTCAAAATCAAGCTCAACTAAAGCTGCTAACTGGTCTTCTTGTTCGATCACATACTCGCCTAATTTAACTGCTGTTTTTACATAGTCGATCTTTTTAGCTTGGTCAGTTTGATCAAAGAACAAGAGACCCGCTAATGTCATACACGTAAATGAGCCGGTCATCGCAAACCCTTTATCGTTAGAAAGCTCTGGCATTAAAACGACCAAGCTGTTCGCATCAGTCTTTCCTGTAACTGCTAAAGCGCCCTCAACAGCACAGGTGATCACTAAATGCTTGACCTGTTTGACGACTTTATTTGCTAGTTTCACAGTTGCCTTACTTTCAGGGCTATTACCACTGCGCGCAAAGGACACGAGTAAGGTCGGTTCATCGGCTAAAAGATAGTCTTTTGGTGCTGCCACGATATCCGTAGTCCCTAGACTCACGAATTCAAAGCGGTTCGTGTCCCCCGTCCGGCGTAGATAAGGCACTAAGGTATCCCCCACATACTGTGAGGTCCCCGCTCCTGTGAAGATCACGCGGATCTTTTGGTTTTCTTTGAGCTCAAAGCTCGCCAACAAGTCAGCTAATTTAGCTTGATGCTGTTGACAGATCGCTAGAGTCTCTAACCAAAGTTTTGGTTCTTGTTGGATCTCACGGGTCGTAATAACGGCTCCTAATTTTTCTAAGGTCGCGTTACTTTTTTCAAACAATCTGCTCACCTCTTAACTATTTGCATCGATCAAACCCTGGAGCGCTTCATTGACATCGGTCACGCCATTGCGCGCTTCCGCAATAAGATCAGCCTTTGAACCTAACATTTCTGCGTTCAAATACCCGATCACCATCGCCATGTTCATCCCAGCATAGAGCCGGTAATTAGCGCCGGCCATAATCTGTTTGGCGATCACATTGCACGGTGTCCCGCCGTATAGATCAGCTAACACGACAAAATCATCAAGCTTAGCAACAACTTTTTCAAATTTAGCTAAAAATTCTGTTTGGCCTTCATTGGGCAACAGTGATACTGTATAGATATCATCTTGTGGCCCCATGATCATTTCAACACTTTTCTTCAATTCAACACCTAGATCTCCGTGACTGATCAATACTAATGGTTTCATAAATTTCATTTCCTTTCCTATGGTAAGCGAACCACAATGAAGCTACTTCACCATGGTCCGTTAAAAGTCTATTTTGAAATAACACCTAAAGCTGATAATGCGATCGAAACAAAGAGTACGATGAAGATTGCTTTGGTCGAAGTCATATTTTTCTTACCAAGTAACCAGTAAACAGCTAAAACGATCACTGCTGGTAATAATCTAGGTAATAACATATCCAAATTATTTTGGAAATCGATCTTAACGTCTCCGATCATCGGTGTCCAAGCGAGTTTAACGTTGATCATTGTAGCTACCAAAGCTCCCACCATGAAGACCCCAAGTTGGGTCGCAGCATCGGTCAAAGCGGTCAAACGGTGTTGCATCGTTGTCACCAAAGTGCTACCTTCTTTGTAGGCAAATTTCAATTGGCTCCAACGAAAGACCATGATCGCTACACAGGCCAAGACCCAGATCAAAACGCCAAGTGGATTACCTTTGACCGCCATATCAGCGGCGATCGCACCAAAGATCGCTGGGATCAAAGCGCCAAAGATCGCATCCCCGATTGCAGCAAACGGTCCCATCAGACCAGCTTTCAAACCGTTGACTGTTTCAGCTGATTTGGCCCCTTCTTCTTCTTCCAACGCCAAGTCGATCCCTGTAACGATCGTATTGAAAAAGTTTGACGTGTTGAAGAATTGGGTGTGTAATTTCATCATCTTCTTTAACTCAGGTGTCCCGTCACCATACATCTTGCGCAATTGGGGCAAGATCGTATACAGATAACCTGACGCTTGCATGCGTTCGTAGTTCCAGCCTAATTGGAAACCAAAGAGACTGCGCCGGTTGATCTGCTTGAAGTCGGCATCGGTCAATTTGTAACCTGTTGTTTTTGGTTTATTAGAGTTCGTCATCTTCAATTTCCCCCTCACTGTTATTATTTACCTGTGGCTGTTGCGGTGCTTTTGGTGCGTCCGCATCACTGCGTTTGTAAGAGATATAGGCTAAAGCTAGACCGATCAAAGCGATCGCTAACATTGGCATACTGTTGAAGTTAGCTACTAAAGTCTTGTCTAAACCGGCAACACTTGTTCCAAGCAATTGGATATTGCCAAAGAGCGTTGTCATAAGTGCGGTGATCACAAAACCTAAGATCAAATAAGCAAAGTGTTTCTTAACTGGTAAGTAGCGCAGTAAGATCGCAAAACCGACAGCTGGCAAGACTGCCCCCGCAACTGAGAGCCCATCGCCTAACCATTTGAGATCGCCGTTCAAGTAACCAACGACTTTGGAAACTAGGCCACCACCAAAGGCCAGAGCTAAAAATACTGGTAACATCCGTGAAAGTGACCATGAGATCGCCCCCATCAAGAAGTGGCGTTCGATTTTCTTATATTCAAAGTTTTCCACATCTTTATCGATCTTGTGTGCAAAATACGTATTGGCAAAACGGCCTAAGATATCAGTTTGGATCATCAAGGCAGCCACTGGCACTGCGATCGCTGCCATCGCTTGTTTGGGATCCATCCCGACCGAAACGGCAAATGCGGTCGCCAAGATCGTACCCGAGTTAGCATCAATTCTGGAAGCGCCGCCAAAAGTTCCGACCCCTAAGATCGTCAGTTGCATCATCCCACCAATATATAGACCAGTCTTTAGATCACCCATTACAAGCCCGGAGATCAAGCCGGCAAAAACAGCTGAACCCGCCGAGGAGTTGATCTGTAATTCATCTAAGATCTGGTATCCGGCATACAACGTGAGTAGTAAAATCTGCCACCATGCAATTGTCATTTAGGCTCACCCTTTCTTATTCAATAGCTCCATAAAATCTTCCGCCGAATCAGCAGGTACCATTTGATGGATCAAATGGACCCCATGTTTGTTCAATTCTTTGAATTCGAAAATATCTTGCTCATCAACATTTACTGAGCGTGTAATCGAAGTCGTCGTATCCGACTGTGACATGTTGCCCACATTGATCTCTTCAAGTGGGACGCCAGCTTCAACTAATTTCAATAAATAATGTGGTTTTTTAGCCACGATCAACAAACGTTGTGAGTCATAACGACCAGCTAAGATATTTTCCGCTGCCCGCGCGTACGGGAGAACACTTAACTTAACTCCGGCTGGCGTTGCAAGCTTAAGTCCACTTTTTTCGATCGCACTTTGTGAAACTTCATCATCTACGACCATGATCCGAGTGATATTTAACTTAGTCGTCCATAAATTAGCTACCTGTCCATGGATCAAACGTCCATCGATCCGTACTGCAATAATCATTGCGCATCCTCCTTAATATGTTTATAGATCGGTCTTTCTACCAAATTCAGCTTAGTTTGATAAATGCCTTCTGTTTCAAAGATAACGATTTCATTTTTACCTTGCTTTAAAAATTCAGCGGGAACAAAGAGCGCTAACTGCGGTCCTTTTTGCCAAAAACGACCTAAATTATGCCCATTTACCAGCGCGACTCCTTTGCCAAAGCCACTTAGATCTAGATAACAATTACCTGGCTCAGCTAACTCGAGCTCATAGCGATAAAAACTCGGTCGGCCTTTGAGACATTTACCGGTAAAATCGAGCGCTGAAAGCTTATCAAAGTTCAAAACATACTGTTGCCAACCTAAGATAAAGTGTAGATCAGCCATAACACCGCGTCCGAGTCCTTTGCGTTGCGTATTGGCTGATAGCTTACTTCCATAATTGACCCGGCCCATGTTTTCGACTAAGATATCGAGTCGCCCAGTTTCATTAGGTAACTTGACCTCAATATCTTCTCCGATCTCTTCTTGGTATTGGGTCGCTACATGCTCACCGTCTAGATAAAAGCCTAGCCGATCTCTAGCATCGATCACGCGAAAACGTTCTTTAGCTAGCTTATCGCGTAAGATCTGTGTGCGATATAACACATAGCCATAGCCACTTCCTAATGCTTCCATCGACTGCGGATATTGACTGTCATACTTTTCACTGACTTGGTCTAAACAGGTGAATAGATCGACTTGCCCCGTCAATTTGATATCTGAAACCTTGATCGTCTTTTCAACTATTGGTTCTTTTTGTTCAAGCTCAGGATACATTTCGCCGATCAGCTCTTTGATCGCATAGTAAGTTGGAGTCGGCTCACCAGCTTCATTTAACGGTGCGCCGTAGTCATATGACGTGATCTGCGGTAAGTCGTGTTCTCTACGCGCTGAACAGCCATTCATGAAACCAAAGTTAGTGCCACCATGAAACATATAAAGATTGACACCTGCACCTAGCGTTAAAACTTCACGCAATGCTGCTAAAAGTTCAGCTTGATCGCGTTTAACGACGGGTTCGCCCCAACGACTGAACCAGCCATCCCAAAATTCCATGCAGATCAAAGGTTGCTTGACTCCTAGCTTTTCTTGGTACGCTTTTAACGCTGTGAAATTTTCTTTGGCATGGGAACCAAAATTACCAGTCGCTAAGATCTTGTCTTCTAACAAACTCCCCGCACGTAGCGTTGCTTGCCAAGCACCATCAGCGGTAAACAACGTCACATCAGCTCCATATTTTTCCATCAAAGCTTTGATCTGACGTAAATAAGTCTTGTCCTCACTGTATGATCCATATTCATTTTCGATCTGCATCATGATGATCGGACCACCATGTGTGATCTGCAATGGCGTCAAGATCTGAAAAAGCTCTTGATAATAACGCTCGACAGCCTGTAAGAAAACAGGATCATTAGCGCGTAACCTGATATTTTCTTTCGTCAAGAGCCAAGCTGGTAGACCGCCAAATTCCCATTCCGCACAGATATATGGTGACGGGCGCACGATCACATACAAACCTAAACTCTGTGCTAATTCAATGAATGCCTTGAGATCAAGGCGATCACTGAAATCAAATACGCCTTCTTTTGGTTCATGGAGATTCCAAACCGTATATGTTTCGACCGTATTAAAACCTAATGCTTTTAAGTTGTATAAGGACCGATACCATTGTTCACGTGGGATCCGAAAATAATGGATCGCCCCCGAAAGAAGCTTAAAGGGTTCATCGTTTAGATAAAGTCCATCTTCTCGTACGATAAAATTCTCCATATCCATCTGTCCTCTTAAATAAAATCATTATATTAATATACTAAGTTTTGGTAATAATAAATAAATGCTACAAAAAAATGGTTCAGCTGAAAGTGGTATATACCTGTAATAGTTAGTCATACACTTTTGTATGCGCTATCATTTACACTTTAATTCTAGCTTATTTACACAATTAATTAAACTTTTTTGCTATACTTTTTCAGTATTAATTTACATACCATTTAGTGTATAATTGGGGTGAAATATTATCAGCTTACGTTTTTTTCAACGTACAATTTTTTCAAAGTAGGTGAGTTAAGCGATGATAAAACGCCCTAAATACGCTATTCTAGCAGACAAATTGATCAAAAATATCTTAGAGACCCAGCAGCCAACGAATACCCGCTTTTTCACAGAAAAAGAATTAGCGCACAAATATTCAGTTAGTCGCTCCACCGTCCGCGCTGCTCTAAGTGAATTAGAAGACCTAAAATTGATCGCCAAAGCTAAAAACATCGGCTATTATGTGACCTATGAACCCGTTCAATATGATTACGCACATTTTTACAGCTTCAGCAAATTGGATATGCCCGCTGAGCAGGCGCCCACGACTGAGATCTTACTTTTCACTCAGACGATCCCTAACTACTATGTGGCCCAAATGCTCCATTTAGCTCAAGATGAGCCCGTTTACCGCGTTGAGCGCTTGCGCTTATTGGGGCATCAGCCAGTTTTGTTTGAAAAGACTTTTTTACCGGCTGAACGTTTTCCTGCTTTAAAACGTAATGAACTGGTCAAAAACTCGCTCTATGACCTACTTGCCACTAAATACCAACTTAAGATCAAAGATGGTGCTGAGGAATTTTTTGCTAGTCTCATCAACGAACGCGAAGCTGACTTACTCGATCTGCGCGTGGGTTCACCTTGTCTTAAGATCCAACGGCTTGCCTATGATATCTTCGAACGTCCCTTTGAATTTACGATCACGACCGCACCTTCACGTTATTTTGCTTACAAAGTGCCTCTCACAAAGGATGTGTAATTAATTATGAAGATCCCTAAGCATCAACTCGTCAAAAATAATCTCAAAAGTGAAATTTTATCCGGCAAATTTGAAAGTGGCGACAAATTCTATAGTGAAGCTGAACTCACCAAACGCTTTCATGTCAGTTCGATCACCGTGATCCGCGCCTTAAAAGAGCTCGTCGCTGAAGGTTTTTTAGTGCGTTACCAAGGTAAAGGGACCTTTATCTCACGCTCGCGCAAGTCAAAAACTGTTAAATTCAGCGATCTAGAGATCTTTACGCCCCCTGATGATCGCGTTGAAGTCATCAGCATCACTCGAGATAACCGTTCCACGATCTTGACACATTTAGGCCTTGCCTCAACTGACTTTTATTATGCGATCGAACGTGTGCGCCGGGCTAAACAGATCCCATATATCTATCAGTGCACTTATTTACCCGAACGCTTTGTGACTCACCCCCAAGATCTCGCTTATTACAATTCGATCTATACTCAAATGAAAAATGAATTTAAGATCCAGCTAAACACCGAACCTTTTGTTGAATATAATCAGATCATCTTACCGACCCCCAAAAAAATCGCTACTCTTTTAGAGATCAGCGAAGAGACCCCGACCGTCAAACAAGAACGCACAACAACTCTATCACTCAGCGGACAGATCATTGAATACATCTGCTCGTACAAACGTTGGGAGTATTACAAGATCAAACTTGAAAGCCCGACTCAATGATATTTTCAAACATTTATAAACATTATCGTTTGACTAATCATTTTCTCCATGGTAATTTAAACGTATAAGAACATAAACAAACATTTTAAAACAAAGGATGCGAGATCATGATAGGAAAAACAACGGCTTTACAGCGGCTCTCTAACTCTGATGGAATTATTGCAGCCCTTGCGATCGATCAACGTGGCTCATTAAAAAAGATGTTGGCTAAAAACGCCGACCATCCCGTAACCAGTTCTGATCTAAGTGAGTTCAAAAAAGTTATCTCTCAAAAAATGACAGCGTATTCATCGGCGATCTTACTCGATCCAGAATATGGTTTGCCCGCAGCTTTGGCCCGTGACAACAACTGTGGCCTTTTACTAGCTTATGAAAAAACGGGCTATGATATCAGCGAACCAGGACGTATGCCAGATCTTTTACCCGCTTGGTCGGCTAAACGCTTAAAAGAAGCGGGCGCTGATGCCGTTAAGTTCATGGTCTATTATGATGTCGATGAACCAATGGCGATCAACGAAAAAAAACAGGCCTTCATCGAGCGGATCGGCAGTGAGTGCGTAGCTGAAGATATCCCATTTTTCCTCGAATTGATGTCCTATGATGCTAATATCGAAGACACCAAGGGTAAAGAATATGCAGCCGTCAAACCACATAAAGTTATCGAAATGATGCGTGAATTTGCTAAACCGCGTTATAACGTTGATGTCTTAAAAGTCGAAGTTCCAGTTAATATGGCTTATGTTGCTGGGTTTGCAAAAGATGAGGAGGCAGTCTACACCAAGGAACAAGCAGCAGCTTACTTTGTTGAACAGACCAAAGCGGCTTCCAGTGTCCCATTTATCTTCTTAAGTGCTGGCGTATCGGCGCAGATGTTTCAAGATACACTCTACTTTGCCCATGAAGCTGGTTCAAAATTCAATGGTGTCTTGTGTGGTCGTGCGACCTGGCAAGATAGCGTCGCCCCATTTGCACAAGATGGTGCTGGTGCAGCGAGCCTTTGGTGTGAGACAAAAGGAAGGGCTAATATCGAAGCTTTAAATACCGTCTTAAAAGAAACTGCGACTCCACTTGCAAGTAAAAACTTGATCTAAAAAACGGGTGTACACTTTCTGGTATAATTCCGTACCAGAAAGTGTACACCCGTATATTTTACCCTTAGAGTTTTTTATGCTCTATATCTGTTTTTGATCCCAATAAACAACAATATCCCTAGAAGCATCGTACTAGCATAGATCATAAATCCCCATTGAGGACCAACTATATCCATCACCCGGCCTACGCTATAGTTAGCGACAAATTGAAAGATCAGATTGATAAAATTCCAAACAGATACAAGTGGACCCAATAGCTTGCTAGGAACTATCTCCATCGTTCTAGTATAGATGATCGTTCGGATCGCTGGACCGACTGAGCCCAATAAAAAAATATATCCGGCAGTTAAAGCTAAACTATGATTTAACACGAGAACAACACCTAGTAACACAGCAATTGAAAATAACGGAAAAATGAGGTGTTCTTTATTGATAAATTTAGCAATGACTGGGAGTAAAACCCCTGCTAAACAAGCACCTACACCATACATCGTATCTGTAAAACCATAACTGATCGAATTCCCGGATAAATGTGCTTGAATATAACCAGGAAGCGTTGTGTTAATAACGTTAGCACCAATAAATGGTATGTATAAAACTAACCCTAGTATCAATAACCACTTGTGTCCGATCAGATAAGCAAAAACACCTTGCTGTTCTATCGCTTCTACCTTATCTAGTTCTTGATATTTCACCAAAGCAAAAATAACAAGGGCAGCGAAAAAAAGAAACGTACCTAAAAGTAAAATATTTTCAAATCCGATATAACGATACAAGATCCCTGAAACTAGGGCTGCCGAAAATAGTCCCACTTGCATCGAAATTTCAGCAAAAGAATTGAGCTGCAGTGCATTTTCTTCAGCGGTAAAACTATTCAAGATATCTTTGGATGCTGGAAAATATAGATTCCAGCCAATACCATTACTCAAAGCTAACAGGTAGATCGCCAGACGATCATCAATCCCTAGCTTTAGTAATATCAACGGTAGTGCTATGAAAATAACTCTAAAGAAGTATGACATCAATGCAATCCGTTTTGAATTCATCCTTTTTAGTAAGCCAACTGCTACTAAAGAAATTATCAACCCAGCAATAACATTGATGTTAGCGATCGTTGCTACTAAACTATTAGACTGATACACATCGATTATGTACCAATTCAAAGCAGCTAAAACGATGCCGGCACTGAATTGGGAAATAAGATCACTAATAATAAAAAGAGTAAAATTCTTTTTCATACGCCGAACCTCCCCAAAGTAGCTTGTCCTTTAATGCTTACCAGTAAGTTTTTAACAGTGGTTGCTACGCTCATAACCTTTTCATCTAGCATAGTCATCTCATACTTTTCTAAAATGTAAACAATATCTGTCACTATCTCACTGTTCATAAAAAAGCCTCCGCATATTTTTTACAAATTATACACCGCCACGCTTTATTTTTCAAACCTTTTTTTAATCAAAAACAAAAAACAAATTAATCGTTATATAATTTTATGTAAAAATTGGTAAGCTTTTATTCACAACAAAAAGAGCGAGTTTCGACACTTGAAACTCGCTCTTTTGCGTTATTTAATTAAAATTGTTCCCACAATAATTCGCGGATCTCTTCTAAGAATGGTTGGCGTGGGTTAGCTGGTGTACATTGATCATTGTAGACCAAATCAACCATTTCATCCAATGCTCCTTCAAATTGTTCCTTGGTAACTCCATTAGCAGATAACTTAGGTTCAACATCAAGATCTTTGAACAATTGCGCGATCCGAGCACATAATGCTTCAACTAATTCGGCATCACTATTGCCCTTAAGTCCTAAAGCACGGGCAATGTCAGCGTAGTCTTTTTGGGCACGGTATACTTCATAGCGTGGATATGGTGAACGTTTTACCTTACCAGATGCCCCGTTAAAGCGGATAACTGGTTGCATGGCGATCGAGATACATAGACCGTGTGGCAAACCAAATTCCCCACCTGTCTTATGTGCAAGCGAGTGGTTGATACCCAAGAAGGCATTAGCAAATGCCATCCCGCCTAATGTCGCAGCGTAATGCATGTTCTCACGTGCCTTTTCACCAGCAGCCGTTGGGTTCTTTGGATCAAAGTTGTATGAATCAACTAAGTTTTCAAAGACTAACTTGATCGCTTCTAATGCCCATGGACGAGTAAATTCAGAAGACATTACCGAAACATATGCTTCTAAAGCATGGGATAACGTATCGATCCCTGAAAGAGCAACAGTGCGTTTTGGTACAGTCATTACAAACTCTGGGTCCACGATCGCAACTTGTGGTGTCAATTCGTAATCAGCTAAAGGATACTTCACATGTGTCTTATCATCAGTGATAACTGCAAATGGTGTCACTTCTGAACCGGTACCTGATGTTGTTGGGATCGCAAATAATTTAGTTTCTGTTGCATGGTGGAATTTAACGATCCGCTTACGAATATCAACGAATTTTTGTTGTAGCAATAAGAACAATTCGCTGACTTTAGCGTAATCATCCATGAAACCAGCTGGTTGATCTAAGGAGTATTCGTAGATATAACGTGCGATCTTAGCTGCATCCAAGGATGATCCACCACCAAGCGCGATCACTGTGTCTGGCTTAAATTCTGCCATTTGCCGAGCGATCTCGATCGTTTGGCCTAATGTTGGGTCAGGTTTTACGGTTCCATAAAGCGCCGTCTTCACTGGTGTATCACGCACGGCTAATTGGTCGTAAACTTTATCCACAAAGCCAAATTGAACCATTCCTGGATCGGCTACGATAAAGGCACGCTTGATATCTTCTGTCTCATCTTGTAAATATGAGATCGCATTATTTTCATAGTAGATCTTTTCTGGCAAGCGCACCCATTGTGGACGGTTACGACGTTTAGCAACTGTCTTAATATTCAAAAGATCACCTGTTGATAAGTTATGTGACAATGAATTTTTCCCCCATGATCCTGTTCCGAGTGTCAAACTTGGACGCAATGCATCCGTATAAATATCACCGATCCCACCGATCGAATCTGGTTGGTTGACTAAGATACGCGCTGATTTGATCTTATCACCAAATTCATTGATGAATGGATCTGTTTGAGAACCGATCTGGATCGCAGCATTGTGTCCTGCACCTTGGTAGTCTAGCAAGGCGCCAACGATCTTGACCCCATCAGTGCGGTCTTTAGCTTTATAAATGGACAAGAGTGGTGATAATTTTTCAGAGGATAACTTTTCACCAATGTTTTTAGCATCTAATTCAAATAACATCACGTCTTTATCTTCTGGTAAAAAGACACCGGCTTGTTCTGCGATCCAGCGGGCACTCTTACCTGCAACTGGACCGTTTACCCCGTGATTATCATTAAAGACGAAATCTTCGATCTTAGCATAGTCTTCTTTTGGTACTAAATATGCACCTTTTTCTTGCATCTTTTGTAACCAAGCGTCATAAACTGGTGCTTCAACAACAGCTGAGTTTTCTGTCGCACAGATCATCCCATTATCAAAACGCTTAGACAGCAAAAGGTCTTCGACAGCACGGTCTAAGTTGGCTGTGTGATCGACAAAAACCGCCCCGTTACCTGCACCGACACCCATTGACGGATTACCTGAGCGTAACGCTGCATTGACCATTCCTGGACCACCAGTTGCTAAGATAGATGCGATCTTTGGATTTTGGATCAAGCCAGTTGTATTTTCAAGTGATGGTTTTTCGACCCATTGAATGATATTTTTTGGTGCTCCAGCTGCTAATGCTGCCTCATAGATGACCTTAGCTGCGTGTACTGAACAGTTTTGTGCTTGGGGGTGGAAAGCAAAGACGATCGCATTACGCGTCTTTAAAGCCATCAAAGCCTTGAACATTGTAGTCGAAGTTGGGTTGGTCGTTGGGACGATTCCCGCTAAGACACCTAATGGAGCTGCGATCTTAACTTGGCCCTTGATCTTATCTTCTGAAATGACACCGACTGTCTTTTCATTTTTGATCAAGTTATAAATATTTTCTGTTGCAAAACGATTTTTAGTATCCTTATCTTCAACTACCCCACGTCCAGTTTCATCGACTGCTTCGTGAGCTAAAGTCAAAGCTGCTTCAGAGCCAGCTAAAGCTGCGGCAGCTACGATCTTATCAACTTGTTCTTGCGTAAAGGTCGCATACTCTTGTTCTGCCTTTAACGCTTTTTCGACCAAGCCATCGGTATAAACGCGCGCTGCTTGCATCTTTGCTTCTTTTTCTTCTGGAGTTAATACTTTTTTCTTTGGCTTTTCTTTGCTCATCTATCTGGAACCTCCCAAAATAATTAAATTAAAAATGACTAGTAATTCACTCGATAAATCCTTAGTGAATACTTTCACTAACTATATTAAACCTTATTGATACCGATTTCAATTTATTTTACTCTTTCTTAAACAAGAAATATCTCCACCCAAACAGCGCTTACTTTATATAAAAATTAACTTTTTGTTCGAGAGCACTCCAAAAATATCTTTTAGTCATCTCTGCCAAGATTCATATAAATTTTTTAACTAATATCTAGTAGTTTGTGCAATTTTTATCTTATTTATAACGATAACATGTTCGCCATGCAAAAACGGGACTCACCATGATGCAAATACACATCAAGATGAGTCCCGTGTTATTCAAACGATGCTAACGGCATTTATTTTTCCTTTTAACCGGCTACGAATGCCGGTAGCCCTTTGACGGCCCGATAGATAGCTTGTTCTACCTGGATCCCGGTCAAGTTCTTAGCCACTGCAAAACCTTGAAATTGATCCTTGATCTTAGCTAAAGCATAACTCGTATTATGTTTATTTTGGTTTTGGACCATGACCACATAATCCGCTTCACTCAAGCGCCGTGAGAAATAATTTTCTGGGTCACGGCGATGATAGAAGGCATCGACCATCAGCATCTTACCATTATGTGCCTCAATGATCGCTTCGTATTTATCACGATACAATTCACGCCCAACAACGATCCCGACTGTTCTACCTTCTAGATCAAATTCGATCGTCGGCTGATATTGTGGCTTAGGCCCCTTTTCCTTTTTCGGAGCTGGCGTGGTGACTTTTTCTTGCCGCTCAGGATAGACCCAGGCTAGCGAGATATCTTCATTTTGCCGTTCACCATGCGAATTAGCATACCAACGCAACCGCACGATACTACCTTCGTGGATATTATAGGCTTGAGCTGGGAGCTTGTACTCAAACAATTCACCATCGACTCGAAGCTTTTTCCCACTTACATTGCGTTTAACGATCAGTTCATTATCAGCGTTGACCTCAACTACCCCACGATCAAAGGTCACTGTATTAGGATAATACGACTCAGCTGGTCGTCTGATCAATTTTGTGATCCGAGGTGACTCCGTATGGGCGTTGCTGACTAAGATCGCATCACCATTTTTAGGATTGAATTGATTTCGGATCGTCTCTCTAAATCTTAATTCTTTATTGTTTTTATTATAGGCTTTAAAACCGATCCGACGCGTTGAAACTTTATAGACCATTACCATATCAAATAAGCGCTCAAAGATCTTGGGGTCTTTTTGCACCCAATTATCTAACGCTTGACTGTCACCTTTTTCACTCAACAAAGTTTGCAATGTCTGCGAAGTCCGATCTATTTTAGCCTTTTCTTTACTTACATCAGTCGGTCTATCTACCATTGGTTCAGCTTTTTGAACCAATGGTCTAGGCTCCTTTTCATCTTTTGCTACTAGTTTTGATTTTAAATCAGATTCTACTTCAGGCCGAGCCTGCGGACCCTCCTCTTCGTCTTCTTTTACTTCAGGTGTTACTGATGCTTGCTTTTCTTCGATCCCTTGAGCTGAATTTCCCTTAGCTGCCATTTGTAAGATCAACTGGATCGCTTTAGCACCAAGAATTAGCTCCTGCTCACTATTCCCCATCACATCGAGCAATTGCTGTACTTCTTTGCGATAATCATGCATCGGCAGACCCCCCTTTCTTAATTTACTAAATTTTTCGCCCACATCTCTATTCTAAACCACTGCTCGTAAAAGATATACAAGAAAAAATAAGATGTTGGCAAAAATACCAACATCTTAACAAATAGCTATTTGCTGACTGAATATGGCGTCCCATCCAAGGTTTGATTCAAACCATCGATCGTTTCATCCCCGATGTATTCAGCCGTTTTCTTTTCCAAGTCGACCTTAACATTTTTCACAACACGGCTTAAACTTTCCCGCACTTTCTTAGCGCAACCTTCACATTTCATACCTTCAACTTTTACTGTATGTTTTTCCATTACTATCATCCTCACTTAGTTTAATTTTACGCGGTTCAACCGCAAAGCATTCAAAACAACTGATACCGAACTAAAACTCATGCACAAAGCAGCGAGCATTGGGTCAAGCAGCGGACCACCAAAAAGCGTCAAGACACCTAAAGCGACTGGAATACCGAGACAGTTGTAAAAAAAAGCCCAGAAGAGATTTTCTTTGATGTTGACCAAAGTCTTGTGACTCAACAATAACGCTTGGGCTAGTGAACTGAGATCTGAATTCATCAAAACAACATCAGCCGAATCGAGCGCCACATCAGTCCCATTGCCGATCGCAACTCCGACATTCGCATTGGCTAAAGCTGGCGCATCATTGATCCCATCACCGACCATCGCGACCTTTTGTCCTTTAGCTTGTAATTCTAAGACGACCTTTGCTTTATCAGCTGGCAAGACATCACTGATCACTTCACTGATCTGGACTTGTTTAGCGATCGCACGAGCGGTCTTTTCATTATCCCCCGTCAACATCACGGTCTTTGTCCCTAACTTGTGTAGTTGTGCGATCGCATGGCGACTATCTTGCTTTAGTGGATCTTGAACAGCGATCACACCTAAAAGGTCTTTTTCAGTGCTCAAAAACATCACTGTTTTGCCACCTTGCGTCAAAGCTCGGGCCTGTTTTAACAATGGTATTTCGGTTGAAAGCTTTTGTTTGGCTAAAAGTTTATCGTTACCCAAAAAATAGGTCAAACCATTGACCTTAGCCGTTAAGCCCAGTCCAGGTAAAGTCTCAAAGTCACTAACAGGTAACGTTTCAGCAGTTGACGCCTGCAAGATCGCATGGGCTAATGGGTGCTTTGCATAAAATTCTAAGCTAGCTGCTAGTTGTAAGATCGTTGCTCGCTTTAGCCCGGGTTTAGCCAAAACATCAGTCACCGTTGGCTTACCTTGGGTGATCGTTCCTGTCTTATCTAAGACTACTGTTGTCACTTGAGATAGCTGTTCTAAAGCTGTCCCATTTTTGAACAAGATCCCCGCTTTGGCCGCTTTGCCGGTCCCGACCATGATCGCAGTCGGGGTCGCTAACCCTAATGCACACGGACAAGCGATCACTAAGACCGAAACAAAGATCGTCAAACTAAAGCCTAACGAATGTCCCGTCAAAAACCACGCCAGTGCACCTAAAGTTGCGATCCCCATGATCACTGGCACAAAATAGCCAGCTATTCGATCAGCTAGCCGCGCGATCGGTGCTTTTGAACCCTGGGCTTTGGCGACCACGGCTATGATCTGTGAAAGTGCCGTTTGACTTCCGATCCGCGTTGCACGACAGGTCAATTGACCAACTTGGCTGACCGTGCCAGCATTCACTAGATCACCAGATCTTTTGGCGACCGGCAAGCTCTCACCCGTCAACATCGATTCATCGACCGTCGTCTCGCCAGCCAAAACGATACCATCAACGGGAATACTTTGCCCTGCCTGAACCAAAAAGGTATCACCGACTTTAAGTTCTGCGACCGGTACTTCTTTGGTCTGTCCCTTGGCTACGACTAACAAGGCTTTTTTGGGCACCAATGTCAAAAGCGAGGTCAAGGCAAAATTAGTCTTTTGCTTTGAGAGATCTTCAAAGTACTTGCCTAACATGACAAGGGCAATGATCATTCCTGCTGCCTCATAGTAAAGATCATGGTGTTGCTCTGTTACCACAGCCAGATAAGTATTTACCAAACTGTACAAAAGCGCTGCCCCACTTCCTACTAAGACTAACGAATCCATATTAGGATGTCGGGCAAATAATGCTTTAGCGCCTGTGGTCAAGTAGTCTTTGCCAAACCACAATACTGGTAAAACTAAGGCTAGCTGGATCAGACTAGCACTTTTAGGAGCATGCATCCCATCTAAAAAGTGTGGAAATGCTAGACCCATCATTGGTCCCATCGCCACTAAAAGCAATGCGCCTGCAAAGATCAAAGCACCGATCATTTGTCGTTTTTTATGTAATAAACGAGCTTTAGTCTGGGCCTGCTTTGCTTCAAATTCAGCTTGATCAAGTGTATTAGACAAAGTCGCTACATAACCGGCATTTTTGACCGCCTGCATGATCTTTTGCACACTGACCTGAGATCCATGTTCAACTTGCATGCTCTCTGTTGCCAAATTGACAAAAACATCAGTCACATCCGGCAGTTGTGCTACTGCTTTTTCGACCGTTTGCGCACAACTGGCACAAACCATCCCTTCGATCGCAAAATTGTCTTTTTCCATCTGTCTCACCTCTAATCGTTTACAGATGTAGCTTATCACAAAATAAACTTAAGGTGATACTAAAACGCTCATTTTACCAGCCATAATATAACGTCACGACTACTGCCAAAACAGGGTAAGAGAAAAAGCCTAACAAGGCAAAGCAAACTAAACGAAATAAATTCTTGCCCCATTCAGGAAATCTTGCTAAAAATTTAGCAGTACATAAACGATACAAGATCAACAAAAACAGCGGTAAAACTAACACGACACCGCCAATATTGACCACCAGCGTAAATAAAGTAAAGGCTTGACTAGCAGCCGTCCCTGAAGCTAACAACCATAACGCTGATCCTGTATAAACGAGTAAAAACAAGATCTGCAAAGTAGCTGACACTTGGCTTGCTTCGCGAGCAAAACGTGTCCCTTTGCCTAGATATTTCATCACGATCCAATATAAGATGGCGATCACAAAAACATACCATCTATGGAGTAAAAATTCACCAACAATTCCCATCTCACTACTTCCCTTCTAATTCTTTAATACATATTTTTCAAGGGCCACACCAACACCATCATGATCATTATCAGCTGTGACCGCACTGGCAAGTTCTTTGATCTGATCATTAGCATTACCCATCGCGACTCCAAATCCGGCTACTTCAAACATTGTCAGATCATTATTTTCATCGCCTAAAACCATGATCTGATCTTTAGTTAGGCCTAAATACTTGCCTAATTCGAGCACGGCTGCACCTTTATGCGCTTTCGAATGCATGATCTCAAAGAACCACGGCGCACTAAGAACCGTATACTTATCCGCGATCACTTCTGGATCTAAGTCCTTGAGCTTAGCTGTGATCACTTCTGGTTCATCGACCCACATATATTTAGCTGCTGCCGAGTGTGTGGCTACTTTTTTTGGCTCACAATAATAAAGTGGCATTTTTGTATAGAACGCATCGAGTACGGTATACGGACTGATATTTTTAAAAGTCGTAATAACTTCAGAATTTGGCATGACGATCTGACCTCTGATCTGGAGTTCATGACTTACTTGATCCAAATGAGCTACTTGTTCAGGAGATAAGAGATTTTCAAAGATCGCTTTACCTGTACCTGTGACCTGTGCTTTAGCCCCATTAAAGGTGATCGCATAGTTATCTTCTCCCACCAAGGCTAATTCTTCTAAATAATCTTTGACCCCAGACAATGGCCGTCCCGTACATAAGACCACATAAACACCTTGTTTGCGTACTTGTTTGATCGCTGCTTTAGTTTTTTCACCGATCTGCTTGTGATCATTGACCAACGTACCATCGATATCGATCGCTACCATCTTTATATCCAAAATGCTCACCTACCATGCGACATCAGTACGTCACATGCCCTTCATTTCTAATTGTTCAAGAGCTATTATACCATTTTAACGATTTCATTTCCCTTTTCAAAAAATAGTTGCATTTACAACAAAAAATCAATATACTAGAGCAAAAGGAAGTGCTCAAAATGACAGAGATCTTACGTGAGCTCGGCACGATCGCCCGCGCTTTAGATTCGATCAGTAATGTCGAATTTAAAGACCTAAAACTCTCCAAGGGACAATATCTCTACTTGGTCAGGATCTACGAACAGCCTGGGATCATCTTAGAAGAGTTGGCTAATTACCTCAAAGTCGATAAGACCACAGCTTCACGAGCGATCAAAAAACTAGTCGCCAACGGTTTGATCGAACGCCGTACTCAACTTGACAACAAAAAAAATAAACCCCTTTTTGTAACTAAAAAAGGAGCCCAGCTCTACCCTATGCTTCGTGCCGAGCATAACTACTCAGAACAAACGGCACTAAGGCATTTGACCACAAAACAACAAGTGCAATTGCAACAACTATTGCAACAAGTCCGCCGTAACATCGAAAAAGATTGGGAGATCGTCAAAAAAGGCCAAAAACGAAATTACTAGGAGTAAAAAATCATGACTAAAACATTAAAACACATCACTGTAGCTGAAGTTGAAACCCTGCAAAAGCTAAGCATTGAAACTTTTAGCGATACTTTTAAAGACCAAAACAGCGCTCAAGACCTAGCAGATTACTTAAAAACAGCCTATGATCTCAGTAAATTGACCGCCGAGTTAAATGACCCTAACTCACAATTTTACTTTGCTTACTTGGATGGACAACTTGCTGGCTATTTAAAGCTCAACTTAAATGAGGCCCAAAGTGAACAAGTTGCCCCTAACGCCCTTGAGATCGAACGCATCTACATCAGATCAGCCTTCAAGCGCCATGGGTTAGGCCGTTTTTTATTCCAAGAAGCGCTCAAGCTTGCTCAAGAAGAAAATTGTAGCACGATCTGGCTTGGTGTATGGGAGAAAAATTATCCCGCCCTTGCTTTCTACGAAAAAATGGGCTTTACTCATCACGGCTCGCACTCATTTTTTATGGGAGCTGACGAACAAACTGACCTTATCATGGTCAAAAATATTTAACATAGCAAAAAGTTGGTATTTGGTGAAAATATTAACTTTTTTAGTCTAAAAAATAAATCTATATTATTATAGTACAGTTATTTGCTTGGGAACTCAGAAATTAAGTTACTATATATCGTGTTAATATATTAATACTATCTTTATTATCCATGTAGATGATTTCCTTGCAGTAAAGGGGTAATATTCCATGGATAATGACTTGCAGATTGGTGAAAAAATCAGAAAGCAACGTATCAAAGCTAATTTAACGCAGGAAAAATTAGCTGAATACAGCGATCTTTCGATCAATTTTATCTCTAAATTAGAACGTGGTCAGAAGAAAAACATCAGTATTTTAAAACTAAATGCGATCTGTCGGGCACTTGAGATCTCGATCTCAGAATTGCTTCAAGAAGAAAGCAATATCTCATTAGCACATTTGACCCCCAGCTCATTGCAGCTCATTCATGAGTTACAGACGCTAGATCGCCCTGACTGCGAAAGCATCAGCCAGCATATTTTGCTATTGCTCGATGATTTCAAAATGATCTACAGATAAAAGAGAGCCTTACCACGATAAGATCATGGCAAGGCTCTCTTTATTTACCCAACGCTGACTGCATTGTCAAACGCGCTTGTTTACTTTATCAATTGGCTAGATATTTAATAAAAATATCACAACTTGGATCACTAGGCAAGATCGCTTCAGCTTTGATCGCACGATGATAACCCTTGATATATGGTAAAAAGGTCTCAGCAGCCCGTGTAGGATCGGTGCGATCGTTGCAATATTTTTTGGTACCTAAAATATTACCACCATTATCGATCGCAATGATCTTACCTAATTTTTGATAGACGATCTGTTGTTCTTTAGCTTTCAAGCTAGCTGGTCCTAACCCCGCCGTTTGCGCTACATATCCCATGATCAAAGGACTTTTGACCGCTAAATAATTTGATTCTTCTGGAATACTTGAACCACTCCAAGAACGATTGGTTTTAACGTCTCGGTACTTGAGCGTCTTCCAGGTGATCGTCTGTTTATCTGCTCGGCAAAGCTGCTGACCAGCTGTAGTCACAAAGTGCGTCGTCAACGTTGTCTTATTCAACGATTCAGTGACTTCAGCTAGTTCGTATTCGGCGATCGTTTTCTTTTGACCATTTCTTAACAAAGTCGTGACTTCCTTTAAGGTATAGTATTCATCGTTTTTGGAAAAAATCGTTGGGATCACGAGCACATGACCGTGTGTGATTCTTTGACAAGGTATTTCTCCCAACATATTGCCCCGATCATCACGCAATTCAAGCATTTCTTTTGCTAAAGGGCCCTTGCGATACGGATCGATCACCTTAAATTTACGCTTTGTTCGATGATACATATGCCCAACTAGCATCTTGACCTGTTCAAATTCCTGAACTTCATCAGCGACCAATACCCCACTTGTTACTAATTTTTTTGTCTTGTACGAATACATCGTGACTGGTGTTTTTAGATCACGCGGATCGACAAATTCAAATGTTGTTTGTGCAGTTGCCGCTACTTTTTGATACTTGACGGCAATACCGTCAGAAAAATTTCTAAAAATTCTAATTCAACCCCTAAAACTAAAAGAGACCGCCATAGGTGACTAGATCATCTAAGGTGGTCCCTTTGATGGCTAACTAAAAGTACTACTATCCATCGAGCATTTCTTTTTAGTTATCAGTCTTTCTTCTCTCTTTGCCAAAATAAAACAAAGAAAAGGCTGCTGTTACTAAACCTAATAAACTAACTGCTAAAGCTTCACTATCGCTTTCACCCAATTGTGGAAGGGTTGCTTCATTTTTTTCATTAGTTGTGACACCAGTTGGATCATTTACAACTTCTTGCTTAGCTAGCTCAGGGTTTTCACCGCTCGTTTCAGTTTTAGCGCTAGCGGTCGTTGTGATCCGCTTAACTGTGATGACCAATACTTGATTTTCTTCTGGTGCAAATGTCACCTTTTCAGGGAAGCTATCAGGAGCAGTCAATTCCCAACCATCAGGAAGAACTGGCACTAATTTTACCGTTTCACCCGTACGACCAGTAACGACCTGGGTCTTGATCTGGTTGCCATTTTCGTCTTGATAGGTAATAACTTGCTTACTTGGTCGTGCAACATAGCTGACTTCGATCTCTTGGTCGGCATCAGTTGGCCGAACGTTTCTGGCAGCAATTGTCGTTTGTTTTCTTCCAGCTACTATTGAAGTATAACCTAAATATTGTGGTACGTCATCTTGTGGAAAGGCTTTTGTTGCAATTTCATCCCAATCTGGGTAAGAAATTTTACCAGTTACAAGATCTTTTAAGCCATCACGGGTAAAGACAACTGTTTGGACCTTAGTTGTCTTAGTTCCATCTGGTGAATTCACAATGATCATCCGTTTTACTTCTTTTTGGCTATTTACATTACTTGGATCGGCTTTGACCACTTTAGACCCGTGTTTCAAATGAACCGTGTAGACTTGAGCTTCATCTTCAGCATTGAAATGCGGGTCACTTTCATTTGCCAACTCATCAAAGACTAGTTCATAGCCTTTAGCTCGATATGTTGCGATCTTCTCATCATTTGTATGTTCGATCGCTGCATCGGTCACACCTTGGATAGCTTCTTCAGCTAAAAGCGTTCCATTGCTGTCATCCACATATTTAACTAAAGCATGTTGTTCTAGTGGTATATACTTAACAGCGATCTTTTTGCCATCTTCTTCATCAGGTGTGACTGTTTTAGCAACGACTTTACCATTTTGGATCTCAGCTGGTGTTTCGTCGATCTTATATCCCTTGTGCGATGGTAAGTCTACTTCCTCAAAGTTAGCAAAATTCCAAGCACTCGTTGGACTGACCTCATCAGTTACCTTGTTACGTGTAACATTTCGCGTCAAAATAGCCGTTTGCGGTACAACTTCTTTTTCTTGTTTAGGATGGTGGATATGGACCTCACGTGTGATGTGCTTAGATTCGATTTCCGCTTGCATACCATGCACTAATTTGACTGTAAATGTCTGTATTTTTGAATCATCATCATCAAAATAGACTCTCGAAAATCCCTGATCTGTAACATCATATTCATAGCCCTTAGCTTTCAAAGCGTGGATCTGTTCAGTTACCTTTTTATGAGAGATCTCAGTATTGTGAGCTCCAGTTTCGATTGTTTCTAAATCGTCGCCTTGAGCATCAGTAATATACTTTTGAGCGGTCTCATCCCAATACTTGATTTGTGCAACTTGAGTATCTTGACCATAATTGAGCACTGTATCCTGACCTAGATCACTTGGTTGAATGACCTCACCTTTTACGTGATGATCTTTGATCGTTGGAGCAACGATCTCTTTGATCTTAGTTGCATCAGCAGCAGCATTTTCATAGTCAACAGTCGTTAAACTGTTGCCTTGGCTGTCTTGAGCAATGATCTTGCCCAATTTGTGGTAAATGATCTTTTGTGTAGTATTTTTTGGTTCAGCTTTTTGGCCACTTAACTTCGTCGTTGTTGCATAATAGCCTAAGATCACCGGGCTATTTACTGCAGCATAGCTCTCTTTACTTGGAGAAGTCTGCTTGGTAATTTTGTTTGTATGGATATCGCGCTTAGTCGTCGTTGTCCAAGTGATCGTTTGTGGTTCAGCGGCTTTAAGTTCTTTGCCATTTTCATTAACAAATTCCGTCGTTAAAGTGTAAGTATCTTGAGTTACCTTTGTTTCAATACCACGATAGATATATTTGATCGATCTACTTAGATCGCTAGGAAGATCTTTTGCTTTTACCAAAGTGTATTCAATATTACCTCGAGTAAATTCTTTGGGAATCGTTGGCAAACTTGCCTTAGCCGCATCATTTGCATCATTGACATATTGTTTTTGGTCTAGATAATTGCCATTTTCATCATAAAGCTCAACACTACCTAACTTACGATATTCATATGTGATATCAGTAGTTTGTTGGACGTAAGGGTTGGCAATAGTAACGTTCCCATACTCTCTTGTCTCCCCCACTTTCATAGTATATTTATCAACAGGATATTTAGAATTGTCATAAACATTAACTTCCATAGTCCCCTGATTATCTAATTCTTTATATACAACAGTCACACCATCATGGTAATTATTGACTAAAACAACGCCCTTATGGAATTCAGACATCGTTCCTTGACTATTTTTTGCATATAAGAATTTACCTTTTTCTACCTTGGCATTCTTTGGGATACCCGTCGTATAGTGTTGCCCTGTTAAACCAGTTTGTGTCTTATAGACTTCACCATTGTTGATCTTGGCTTTTTGTTCAACAACTTGTGGGGGATAAATACTTAGTACTCCATAACCATTGCCACTATTTTCCTCGATCCCACTATGACCGCCAACAAATACTGGCGTATAAAGAGTACTATTTTTAGTATAAAAATGATCGACCGTGATCGTATTTCTAGATCCATCGTTAATAATACGTCCTATATCAAGTTCATTATTTCCATAACGGATAACATACTTTTTTCGCTCAACTTCTGTCGTGTAATTTCCCCAAATCGGCCAGCCACGGTAGACCGTATAATATTCATACGCATTAAAGCTACCATTATTAGTTAAAATAATATTGCCGTCAGCATCTTTACCACGATCAACGGTAAAGACGATCCCACTTTCTCCATTGGTCGATGCGATCCATTGGAAAACATATTCACTATTTTGGTAGTCGATCTTAAAATCGTCGATCAACGTTTGAAAGTTTGTCCCTGCATAAGAATATTTAGAATAATCAGGATCAGTAACACTAAAACCTTCTTCTTGTTGATTTTGGGCTTTAGTTGGTGTTGCTGCATAAGCAACTTTACTATCCGTTAGATCAACATTTGCTTGGGGCTCAGCTTGTTTTTCAACGTTAAATGATTGAGTCTCACTGGCTTCATCTTCAGTAGCTGGTGCAACCGTTTGATTTTCGAGGCTAGTTGGTGCTTCACTAGTTTCTTTAGCAGTTACCGTTTGCGTTGGAGCTTGTTCTTTGACATCTTCAGTAACTTGAGCCTTAGCGTCAGCTACTGGTGTGGTCTTAGCTTCTTTAGCTTGAGTTTCAGTACCTGAAGTTAACTCAACTTCTTTAGTTGGTACACTTGAACTTTCTGTTGTCGCCTCGGTCTTTAAGTGATCTTTAGTCGTTGTTGTCGCTTCATCAGCTGATACTCCACTAAAACCAGCAAAAGTAAAACCGATCAAGACAGAAGCGACTCCAACACTGATCTTTCTGATCGCAAAGCGTTGTTTCTTTGGTTCTAACTTATGTATTAATAATTTATTATTATTGCGTGATAACAAAACTAAAAATAGCCCTCCTCAGTTATTAAAAAGTATAAAAATAGGGGGCGTATACAATCGCTATACTCCTCTACCTAATTTATAAACATTTACTATAGTACAACTAAAGAAATTTATTTTCGGTAATTTTTTGATATAAATACATATATTATTTTAATTTTATTTTTTAAAATAAAATTTTTAAAAATATATCTATCCTTATAAATATACTTTTTTTTGGGCTAAAACACTTAAATTGGCCATGCTACCCTTACACAAATAGCATTTCAATTTAACAAAAAACTAATATTTTTCTAAAAAAATTGACTATAGTTCCATTTGAAAATGAAACTATAGTCAATGAGCTTTTTAAAGATCGTTGCAACGCATGATCGTTAAATGTAACATAAAATCATTGTATTTATCATCAGCTAGATCACGCCCAACTGCAGTGACTGTCCGTACAGCCAACTCTTCGTTTTGATCATACAGATCTGTGCTATCAACACGTAGATCTAAATCGATACCATCTTCAATATGAATGTGTAATTCGGTCTCGTCATAATCACATTGGTAAAAACCACGGATCGGAGGTAAAGCATCTTTGCTTTGACGTTCACCTTCAAATGACACTTTTTGACTCTGAGCATCGCATAATATCATCTTAACATTAAAGTCTGCCATCGTTGACATTTCTGCAAATACGTAGTAGCCACGAGGGATACTCAACTTAACTGTCTTATCGTCTTCCAGCAATGCGATCTTATTCATCTTTTAACCCTCCATAAATCAAAAAATAAAATAATTATATAAAACTTTTTAATGATTTAATTTTATATTCTTTCGCATTTTTGGGTCAACAAAATCACTTTCATTTAGTTCTGACTTAACACAAACATAACAATTATTATGTAAACGTTAAGTTATTTTTTATCAATCTTATACCACAATTAGCAAAAATTACATCTATAGGGTAAAATATAACTATAAATATGCAGTAAAGGCAGGTAATATTATGGTAACGATCAAACAAATCGCAGAAGAAGCCGGTTTTTCACAAGCTACCGTCTCACGCCTCTTAAATGAAGATCCGACCTTATCCGTTTCCCCTGCCACTAAAAATAAGATCCTCACAGTGGCAAATAAGCTCGGCTATGGTAAACGCCAAAATAAATTTCTTATCTCACGTAAGATCGCACTTTTGACCAGTTTCACCGCTGAAGAAGAGCTGCAAGATGTTTATTTTAATACTCTAAAAGAACTTATCCTAAAACAAAGCAAAAATGCCAACTTAGAGATCGATATCTTTCATGATCTTGATCATTTGATCGCTAAGGGGAAAAATTACGAAGGCTTCATCGGGATCGGTGCAGATGATCTTTCCTCAGAAAAGCTAGCTAAACTCCATGAAGTCACACCGCTCGGGATCTTTTTAGATATCAATCCTTATCCGGATAAATTTGATTCCGTCCAACCAGACCTCTCCCAAACGATCTTAGATGCCCTCGACTTATTACAACGTGCTGGCAAAAAACGGATCGGCTTTATCGGGGGTGTCGGTTCGATCATGGGGCAACACAACTATCGCCAAGATCCGCGGGCTTTTGCCTTTGAAAATTGGGCTAAGCGCTTAAATATCTTTAATGAAAAAGATTATTTCGTCGGTGGCTCATTTACAACTTCAAATGGTTATGAGCTCGGTAAAAAAGTCATTACTAACTTAGGTACAGATCTCCCCGATGCCTTTATCGTCGCTTCTGACGCTTTGGCGATCGGTGTTTTACAAGCTTTCAATGAGGCTGGGATCCGCTTGCCACAGGATACTGCGATCATCAGTATCAATAACATTGAAGTCTCACAATACGTTTCACCACCATTGACGACTTATAGCATCGACCAAAAAGAACTCTGTCAGACCGCGATCAATTTATTATGTGATGCCTTAGAGCGTCCTGACCGCGCCAAGATCCATGCTTTCGTCAATACTGAATTAGTGATCCGTAAAAGTTTTACTTTATAACCCCCTAAAAAATCGCATTCTATCAAGGATGCGATTTTTATTTTACCGTTTTTACGTAATTATTTTAGTAATCTAGTTTACTTATTAAGTAAAAAGTTGTATGATGATTCCTGTAAACGATTACAGCTAGTTTTAGTTATTTGCTTAGCTTTTAGGGGGAACACCAATGGAAAAACATGCATCAAAATCATTTATCTCTAAGTTCTCATTTGCAATGGGCAACTTGGGGCATGCAGCTTTTTACGGCTTACTGAGCAATTGGTTCATCGTCTTTGTTACGGCGGGCTTGTTCAGTGAACTAGCACCTGCGATCGCCAATAAGCTGATCGCTTTGATCACTGGTCTGATCGTGGTGATCCGGATCATCGAGATCTTGATCGATCCACTGTTGGGAAACATCGTGGATAACACTCAAACTAGATGGGGCAAATTCAAACCTTGGATCATTGCAGGTAACTTAGTCAGTGCTGTGATCTTAGTAATACTTTTTACTGGGATCTTTAACCTAGCCAATGTCAATTGGATCGCCTTTGCCGTATTATTTGTGATCTTGTTTATCACTTTAGATGTCTTTTACTCATTTTCCGATGTCTCCTATTGGGGCATGGTACCAGCCTTGAGTGAAGATAGTAAGGAACGGGGCGTCTACACGGCCCTTGGAACTTTGACCGGTTCGATCGGGTGGAATGGTCTGACCGTCATCGTCGTGCCTGTGGTGACCTATTTTACTTATGTTGCCACCGGAAAACACACGCAAGGTGCCCAAGGTTGGCTAGCATTTGCGATCATCATTTCACTTTTAGCTATCGCCTGTGCATTTATCGTTGCTTGGGGAACTGAAGAAAAAGATAATCTTATCCGTAATGCTGCTAAGCAAAAAACGACGATCAAAGATGTTTTTTTGGGGCTAGCCAAGAACGATCAGATCCTTTGGGCCAGTTTAGCATACTTTATGTTTTCCTTTGCTAACGTGGTCACAAACGGGGTCTTGTATTACTTCTTCAAATTCGTCTTAGGTAAACCAGAGACCTTTAGTTTGGCGGGCTTTATTGCGATCTTAGTCGGTTTTATGACCTCACCTTTATACCCTGTCTTGAATAAGTTCATCCCAAGAAAGTGGCTCTTTTCCTTTGGACAATGTTGTATGATCACTTCATACCTGATCTTCATCTTTGCCCGTGAAAATATGGCCCTTTTAGTCGTTGGGCTCGTCTTATTCAACATTACCTTTGCCCAACTCGTCACAGTCCTCACCTTAACAGATGCGATCGAATACGGGCAATTAAAGACTGGCGAACGTAACGAAGCTGTCGTATTAGCTGTTCGTCCGATGATCGATAAATTAACAGGAGCCTTTTCAAACGGGATCGTCGGTTATATCGCGATCGCCGCGGGCATGACTGGCTCAGCGACTGCTGCTGACATGACCGCTAAAAATATCCGAACTTTTGAAAGCATGGCTTTTTACATTCCACTTGCTCTAGCGATCTTAGCTTTGTTGATCTTTTTGACCAAGGTCAACTTGACTGAGAAAAAACACGCTGCGATCGTTGAAGAACTCAAGGATAAATTAGCTGCTGGCGATGAGACTTTTGGACTTGAAGCTAAACAAGCTCCACTAACTGTCAGTGAGACAACTAATGTCTTAGCTCCAGTCACTGGTTTTGCTAATGCTTTACCAAGCAAAGCTGCACCTGATTTTGATGCAATCGGTTTTGTGATCGCTCCCCTCGATACTAAAGTCTACGCGCCATTTGACGGCACAGTCCGCTTTACATTCTCCACTAAACACGCCTTAGGATTGGTGGCCGATAATGGACTAGAAGCGGTCATCCATGTGGGGATCGATACGGTCAAATTGCGTGGTGAAGGTTTTGTCACATATTATACTGACGGTCAAGCCGTCAAAGCTGGTGATCTGTTGTTAGAATTTGATCCAGCTGTGATCAAAGCTGCCGGGCTCAGCGATAATGTGATCGTCTTTTTCACACAGCCTAAACGCATCACCAATTTGAAACTCGATATCAAACGCGAAGTGACCCATGGGCAACTGCTTGCACAGGTCACCATAAAACAAGGTTGACTTTAAACCACTTAAATAGGCGTTCAGGACACACACACCGTGTCCTGAACGCCTATTTTGTCGTGCTCCCAAATGCAACTCCTAGTAAATATCAACGCCTCACTAACGATGCATAAAACGCATCTTTAGCGAGACATTGCTATTTTTACGGAGTTGATCGCATTTGTCCGCACTGATTTATTTTGGAGTCTTTTTCTTTTCTACTTTTTTACCCATTTCCATTTCTTCTTTT